>Ga0123355_10007047_pt1 | contig 16748 bp, 15 predicted proteins | sample TergutEmb28metaG_3_FD_89872 | JGI IMG/M metagenome (GOLD analysis project Ga0123355, IMG submission 89872) | Embiratermes neotenicus P1 segment gut microbial communities from Petit-Saut dam, French Guiana - Emb289 P1 | ecosystem: Host-associated > Arthropoda: Insects > Digestive system > Gut ...
ACGCCCACACACACACACCCCCCCCCCCCCCCCCCCCCCCCCCCCCCCCCCCCCCCAAAAAAACTACTTGAATAAAATCTGCCAATTTTGTGGACAGTTACTACTTCCACCAAGCAATACTTTCTGAGAATGGAATGTGAGAATCAGTACTCTATGTTCACATTTCCTAACTTGCCCAGTTAACATTAGGTTACCACCTATGTTCCTTATTATTCACAAATTTTATCATCTTATACTAAATACCATAATCAAAGCATTTTTACTTATGATATGGAAAACTATCTGCATTATCACCTTACCCCATGGAGGAATTCTTGATGTTTTGTGTGAAAGATACTTTTGTCGGTATTTCGCAAGTTTACGCTGGATTCGCAGCTGCTCAGTAGTGTTACTGTGCCCAACCTGCTGGTAATCAATCTGACGCTGTCTTGTACGTAACTGGAGAGCCAACCAATTGCGACGACGCCTCCTGCAAATCGTAAGTCTGTATTTAATTGGTAAACTTTTAAAATACCACAATGAACTGCAGTTCTTAAAAACATCAACAAACGCTGCCACTTGGGTTTACTGAATCTCCAAAGCCTAGGCCGAGAGAGTGTAATTGGTACACTTGCTATGGGCTGGACAGTCTGCAGATCAAATCCAAGTGGGGGGTGGGGGTGAGACTTTCTGCACCCATCCAGACCAGCACCAAGGCCCTCCCAGCCTCCTGTACACTGGGTACCGCGTCCTTCCTGGGGGTAAAGCAGCCAGGGCATGGTGTTGACCACCCACCCCATCTAGTGCTGAGGTTAAAAAGAGAGAACACCTATACCACTGCTCCCCTTCTGGGACTTCATGGCCTGTTCTAGAGTGAACTTTACCTCTATACCGAGCTGCAGTAACTTTAAACATTACTCAAGCCCATGGTCTCTGCATCCTTGCTTCCAAAAATATCAGTTTTCTTACACTTGCTAATCACAGACAAAAAATGAAAACTGTTTTAATCAAGTGTGCACTCACCTAACCACTACATTCAAGTTAACAGAGATGGTGATGAGTAACATTTTAAGCCTCCATTTTAAAATATTAAAATTAAATAAACAAATTATCATGACACAGAAGTTCAGAAGGTATTTAATTTAATTAGGCAAATTAAAGTATCACACATTATAATGAAGACTGTATTACTGCTGCATTCTGATATAATACCACCTACCCTTCCACATTTCCTACAAAAAAACCTGTGTTAAAAATTAACTACTGTTGAGCAAATTATGCTAATTTTTATAATTACATTTAAGTTGCAATTCGGAGCACCGCTCATATGTTCAAAAATTATTTAAAACATACTTCACAAGTCATCACTATTACCCTGAATCTTCTCAAGGGTGACTTCTGTCATTGAGCAGAACACAATGGTGCAAATGGCACCAAAATTACATGGTACAAATATAAAGAGCATTTACTGTTTTGTTATGTGAATTATCTTTGTGACAGGTATCTGAGATATGGCAACTGTACAGATGCAATTGGTGTTTGCACCAAGACAACACACTAGTGCCACATGTATGTAACTGCTGATTTTCGAAGAACATTTCACACATAACTCCATAACGAACAGGGTCACATAGTTTGCTCATATGGTTCATTTACTGTTATCAAACCTAAGGATAAGAAAATTTCTGCAGAGCAGACAGGATATTCTCATTCTAAAAAAATTATGTTTAAACAAATACACAGGTGTTACCCGTACGGCATGACTAACTTTGTGATACCACGTGAGACTTTTGTGCAAAAAAATTCTTTATCAACGCACACTGAATTATCAAACATTACACTACCATGAGCACTGTACGTGCATGGCTGAAACCCACAATTTTACAGTAGATATGTTTATCACATTGTAAAAAAAAAACTATATATCATATAACCTCAAAAGAAAGATATCAATTAAGCAGCTGTTGCCTTCTGGATAATTGATTCATTTCTCTTTATATAATCACAGCACTGCTCTGGTTACTAATTTCTGTTGGCAGTCCATGTCCATCATGTGATGCTCCCACAAGTTGTAGTCCAGGGGAATGAAACCTGGTAACCTCATGGGCCAAGCCTGTGGACCAAAACAACCAATCCACCAAGTAGGATAATGGCGAATATGGTATTCTGTTGTCAGCCAACATGCCTCAGACATGCTGTTAACTGACCTGCAATTGTTGTATTTACAGATACCATACAGGAGAAATGGAAGTGTACAATGGACTGGTGTTTATCACAGGCAGGAGTAAGCAGAAAGCTTCTTTATAACAACTGATACCATACAGTACTGTGCACCTAGTGATGTAATGGCTGGTAACTGGGCATAGGTTGATATCAAATTTTTTACTCAAAATGACTCATATAACATCCTCAAGTTAGGCACACCTCATGCAGAACACTCTGCACATATGTGCATGTGTACACACGTGCGTTTATGAACCCACGCGCACACACGCGCATGCACGCGCGCGCGCGCACACACACACACACAGAGCACCAAAATTTTATTTGGGTTCCATTACCTCATGAGTGCTTTGTCGGTATGCATTTTGCAGTGAGCATAGAAGGGATCTGCTTGATCAACTTCTTCAGAATGAGCCTCTGATAGAAGTCCTTCCCTCTGAGCACTGTAACATGACACATACTTGCCTGTTAATGACAAGTTCTAGCAGTTTGGTGCCATAACATAATACAACCACTGGAAAATACCTCACACAGATTAGTCCTGTCAGTAGCAAAGTCCTAGCACAGATCAATGCTGTCACATGAATTATGTCAGCTAATGGAAAGTTGCTAAACAGATAAGAGCAATAACATAAAACATAATTCTCACCTAACAGAAAATCCTAGCATAGATGAAAGCAAAAGAGTCTTTAGCTGCCTCCATTAATTTTCAGGATGCAAGAATCATACATAAATATGTGCAATCACACAGCCAATGTACGCATAACATAACACTGAGACACATTCATGCAACCACTGTTGCAGTAGAAAGGCAATAAGTATTACATATTCTGAAGCATTGAGTACACAGAACGCTATATCTGCCACATTGTCATCTGTGGCCTCCCTGGCTCTACAGTATTTTTCCACATTATCTCATAAATGGCACGATTAAAAAAAAAAAAAGTTATTTAACACAAAATGTGAGTTTTGATTTTCTCTACAAATTTTGTATGAAACAGTTCTCATTCTAACAAGAACCCAGCAAGATAAAATCAGAAATGTATACTGGTCTTTACACGAAGTGCCTGTTATTCTTGGCTGAGTTTAATTAAACTTGAATATTCAAGACAGACTTTTGAAAAATATTCAAATAGCAAATTTCATGAAAATCCATCCAGTGGAAGCCGAGATGTTCCGCATGGGGAGAGACAGACATTACAAAGCTACCATTCACTTTTTGCAATTTTCTGAATGTGCCTAAAAATGTAACAATGAATACCATTGACAATTAATTCTCAGCCTTTAACAGCCTCGAATAAGCAGTACTACTTTGTAGTTTCTTTGGTCTCCAGTGGCTTTGACAAGCACCACGCAGCACTTTAATAGAAGGGAATACCTATCTGAAATAGTACCAAATGTCACCAAACAGTGTCAAGCAACCACTGAAAAGTTTAAAAATAAAGTACTTCCCTTCTCATACAAACAGTAAGCATATGCAATACAACACATACAATAATAATAACCTTCACAGAAAGGTATTCAGAGCCTGGACACTTAGTATAGTGACTGAGCTATAGCTGAACAACTAAGGTTCTCTTCCTTGCTAGGTCAGAGACTTTCTTATTCACCCTAAGACCAATCCAGTTCTAGAAGCCCAAACAGTCTCCTATCTGATGGCTACAAGCAACTGTCCCTAGAGGCAGAGTAGCCAGGATCTGAAGTTACGAGATGTCATCTTGCTCAAGAGGCATAAAGGATCTTACCAGAACATCTGGGGCCACCAAGAAAACCAAGAACGTCAATAATGGAAGAGAGGATAAGCAAAATCGAGGCAAGTATGCCATATATGAAGGGGAAAAAAATTACATTGCCAGGCTGTTCAGGAAGTTGACCTGTCTCAGGCCAATTAAGAAGAAACAATGTGAGTTTTGATATTTTTAGTGGTGCTGCCAAGGATGCCATTTTTCTGGGATGTGATGCTATATCATGGGGTAACCAGACCACAACATTTTGAAAAAACCCACTGCCTTCACCATGTCATGCAGCATCAAACAACAGAAGAAGGGAATCCTAAAAAGAAATAACACCCAACATAAAACCCCAGCATTTATAAGATCTCCAGCCCCTGAACACATCACTGATTCCAGACTACAGAATCAATAATTGGCCATAAGTGAGCGTTTCATAAAGGACAAACACAGGTAAGTTTCCCAAGACAACCTAAGATCTCAGTCAAGAGGTTTTGAGGACAGACGTGATGGCCACTAGAATGCTGTGCATCACCGCCCACAACAGAAGCAGCAAACAGCACATCTGTTATCCCTACAGCAGACAAGCCATTAAAATTGGCAAACACCATCATACATTTGGCCGAAAAGATTACTTAAAACTCAGCAGAAAATGTCATCAACTCTTTTCCTCCAAATCTTCTGAACCATGTGGTTCCATCCCACTTGGTAACACAATGCTCCACAACCACAACCCTACCCCTGATGCCAAGTTGACTTGCTTCCCACACCTCACAATCACTCTGTAGGTGGTGACCACAATGTACACCACAATGCTGGAAGAGCTTCAACACAGAAGGCAGCCAAACCCCAAAAACCAAAACTATACAACACAAAAAATTTATAAACTTCTGCATATTCTTCAAGATAAGGAGCTCATTTCGTCACGAAAATTAAAACCTTAATACCTAAAACCAATAGTTTTAAAACTTGATCACATAATAAAACTGTTCAATTAACTTAAACATAGGGTATACATCAACTAGAGACAGCAGACCCACCAGGTGACATGAAAGAAAGTGCGACACATGCCAGCATCACACCCAATGCAGACACCAGTACGGCTGAAGCGTGCATCTTCACAGAGGCAGCACGTTTTAGCACCCCATTTGCTGTACGGCATTTCAAACAATGTCACGCTCGACAACTTGTCAACTTCACCAAATGCAACACCAGGCACATACAAAGCACACACCAAGTGAACCCACTTTCCAACATCTGTCTCCTTGTAGATACCACCTGCAAGATAAATATTATTCTACAATCTAGAACCTTGCAAATACAATCACATCTGAAAACTTAATTTGAATTTGATAAGTGTAACATCCTTAAACAACGAAGCTTATTCAAACTAAAATAAAAATATATAAAAAGAGGAATCACTTTTAACACATCCATAACTTACTTAGTTTTCTTTAACAGTTTTACACACTTCCAACAACATGCAAAAAATGCATGTGTATGAAGAAATGTCAAAATATAATTCTTCGGTCACCATCAACATTTCAATTTGAATATATATCATATGAATAAAACCAATTGTATTACACAAGCATACCAAGTAGATACCACAATCCAATGCACAAATAAAATTATAAGTATAATTTTTTACTTCTAAGTTCCTTTCAAAGAACCAAAAAACATGCAAATTTTAACTGTACACAAAGATTTTGATGCCACCCCTGAAGGCTTTGTAAAATCTAACACAAATTCTGAATACAAAATTCACATTCACAAATGCTACATTCTAGACAGAAAATATACAGCTCCAAGCACAATTCATACCATCTACTTCCCTACTGCACACACTTCTTGTATCATGTGGTCTTACTATGAAACCATTACAGATTCTGGATACACACAATTTCTTGGACTGAAATACTGTTCTGCAGCCAGAATGTTTATAACTGGTGACTTATCAACATTTCATACATAATTCCCTACACACTACTACATTCCTAGTTCCAATAGTCATCACTAACTGAACATTAAATCAAAATTTCCACATCACCACCATGTTATTGTTTACAATCCACAACAAAATTATCTTAATATTCATTCCAGTACCCAAGTTTGGTTATTTAAAACTCTTTGTCCAAACTACTTTATCTGATGGTTCAATACAAACACAAAGTAACAATACAATATCTCTTTCAAAATACACCCTTAACATGCATTTTTCTCCATTTCTGCCACATGATCATGTGCATGAGGAATTCAAAAAACAAGGGTAATTTTTCATGTAAAATCCTGGTACTATGTCACACAATGCTCTTGCATAAAACAACTATATTACAAAATAAGCCAAGTTTAGGGACATTTTTGGGTAGCTGTCACATTCATTGAACCTCATGCATTCATGGTGAAAACATACCGGTTTTACTTTTGGATTCCACCACCGTTGAGTACAGTTCTGTCATCTAATTTCTGTGGTCAGAGAGGGTAAATCCTCCAAGACTTACAGAAGAATGTTACCACAATACAGAAAAAAAAATGCATTACCCGAACAAAGATACATCAACAAGTAGAAAGGTTAAAAAGTAGCAGAACAAATGCAACTGACTGAGATCGAATGGGCCATCCAACCAATTCAGCAACAGTAAACAAGGTGTGGGCACAAGTGTTGCTAGAGTATTAGCCTCTATAGATTTTAAGTTTTCACCATTCTGGACGAATCTGCTGCCTCCATTTTCAGGACACCTAGCAGACCACAACAGGTATCATCCATTCCTTCTTGTAATTTTATATAAACCTAAGCAAAATTTTGTTGTGGAGTATGTGGTTACCTAGGTGAAATGTGAACTTAAGCCCTAGATCTCATACAAAACAATGATGTTACCTGAATTTGGACATAATTCACAAGTAGGATTTGTAACTCCAGCTCGACATGCTTCACAAAACCATGGTTCTGTTGAACATGATGATACAGTGCTGGATACACTTGCTGTGTCAGATACTCCATAGCAACCTTGGGGAGAAAGAAGAGCATCAACATACATTACATTTGTTAAGTACGCACACACAGAGAACAAATAAAAAATAGTTATAAAATAAACACAAGTATAAACTTTAGTTACAAATTTCCTTACCTTCATGAACAGTAACTCCACACCCATCACATTCAACAATTTCATTGGCATCATCACTTCTGTCACCCAAGCAGCCACAACAGATAAGTACCTTCACAGCCTCTTTCAAATCAAACTGAAACATAAGTACATTCATTCCCAAACTGTGATGCACAATTCTATAAAGTATACTGCCCCAGTCAAACAAGAACAGACATCTGTTACTGAGCTTAAACAAGAGGGCTCATAAAGTCACAAAGCACAAAACAAAGGTGCACAAATGCTGGGTGCCAGGTCACTCAGCTGACAAAATTTTGTATGGTGAGGTCTAAATTTTTTAAAAATTTGTGCACCCCTGTCACAGGATAAGGTATAAAAATAACTGTAATCTCCAATGGCTACCTCACTAAGTAAAACGCTGGCTAGAGGCTCCAAAATCAGTACTCACCCCTTGGCAGAGACAGTACCTTTCAGTTGAGACTGCAAATGTGAACATCGTTAAACTTTCCTTCACACCAAAAATTGTTGCAGCTCATATCACAATGTACAGAAGCACACACATTCATACAATTTAAATCATAAACACTGAAATAAATAATCTATTATTAAACTAAACAATCAGACCACAGAAACTCATCAGCTGAGTGTAAAGAATACCTGATGTTTTGACTCAGCTTGCTGTTGTTTTGCTTGCTTAATCACATCTCCTATTGTTAAATTCTGATGAACTGTCACTGGATGTTTCACGTCCGGAAGTATTTCTCCGGCACTATCTTCTGAATCTTCGTCATCATCATCGTCGTCGTCGTCGTCATCATCGTCATCATCATTTGCAGTACCTATGAAGGATACATTTATGGGGTATAATCATTTTATCACAACCTGTTAAAAAAATTTCCTCGACAGGATGTCCAGGTCTGTAAAATACAAACCTTACAGATGGTTGCTCTCAGTGGGAAACAAACCATGCATTACAGCACAAAAGACTAGCCTGCTAAGGACGTGCCCCTGGCGCAGAATGAATACTGACAGAAAATACATAACGTTCGAATTCCACCGCTAAGCTGCACATTTTCATATTAAACAAACTTTTACAGAGGTGCTGACTGCAGTGATTTACCTTTTTCCCCACCATCGTCATCCGAATCTATTGAATCATCATCAGACTCCTCAAAGTGATCTTCTATGCGAAAGTCACTGTCATCAGAACTCTCTCCTAGATCAAAATCCAGAAGTGACTGATGTGCTGGTCCAACGGGTTTTACCCTGCGCTTTTTCGGATCTCGTTCGACTGAAAGGTAACATATCAGACCAGACTTACTAACACTTTTCAGGTCTCGCTGCAAGCCTTGCAACATTGCCCTTCCGGCAATATGATATTATAATGATAAGTATACAATTATTTCATTTTATTATACCTATCATGGCACCCGCAAACAGTATTACAGCAGTCTCATTAATTAATATACTCTAATGCAACATGCATCCACTGTTATCATTCAAGCTAAATTATATATTTCGTCGTCATGTTGGATTTATACACAAACAGTAATGGCATTCTGCGCACCAAGATGTTCAACTGTCTCGACGGTCAGAAAGCCATGCGCATACGGAAAATTTAAAGGTCGAAATTTTCCAACAAAACCTTCTTTTGACCGAAAACCTCACAATGAATAACGCCATTATGTTAATATTTTACGCTACAAACCCATTGTTTTATAAAGAAATCCTATATCATCAGCATCTCGATCTTGAGACATTTTTCTTACCAAAACACTGACAACTACTACACTAATCATACAATTTTCTCACAAGCATTTCACGTTTCCGCATATATACAGGCATTTGGTTAGTATATAAGGAAGTAGCACTTCAAGAAATTTCCCATACCTTAATTTTGTCGGATAATAATACTATTTTGTGCACATGAAAATATACTATGAAGATTACACCATGCATGGACTTTCATTACTTATACCCCGCGTGATTTAAAATAGGTACAGTCTAGGACTATGAAAACGGACCGCCGTCGTACCTAATATTATGTAGACATTTAATTACCAATAATTGAATATAAATATCATACTCTGGCGAAAAGTTTCTTGTTGAGTTACAGACATTTTTGAAAGTTAACATAATTTATTTTTATTTCGAATGTACACGTACTTGCAGATGTCTCTGAGACAACTTTGTCACAGAAACAGAAAATGATATATCTGGCAATGTGAAGATGGCCTTTAATTATCAATATGACGTTACTGTATTACATGCTGTATAACCAAGTTCTAAATTTTTTAACTCAATACAATTCTTGCTTATTAAAGTAGCTCTTACCACAACCAGCACAGCATATAAACATTAATAAAGAAAAATACACAACATACATTTATATTTCAGAATTATATTGTTTATACATATTACTAATTGCTACCAATTGTAATTGCCATGCTTTATGTACTGAGAAAAATATATTTCGCATTTATATGTAGAAAAATCTGATACTGTACTTTCAACTTTTTTTGAATATATGCACCCTTCTAACATATGTCTAGGCAGATATACATGTAATGCTAATAGTGCAGCAAATTGTATTTTAAGTGTTGGGTATTCAATTACATTTATTTTAGCACTGCTGAACCAACAGGAAAAACAAATACTGAACAAGAAAAGTAAAAAAGAAATTGGAAACACGTCTTATCAACCTGAAGAATGATAAACACGTTATGAACGTGACTATATTGATGCATGATGTGGGAAAAAGATTTTCTTTTTTCATATAGAATATTCCCTGAGACCAGAAATAAATAAATTTGCTGTTCAACTCAACTTTTGGGATAGAGTGATCCGATTTCTTGAGATAAATGTCATGCACCAACACCCTCCTCCAATCTACTCTGAATATATGTAACTTCTAGCATTTTGCCTAAATAATGTAAATTTTTGGATACAGAAGACTTGATTTTTCTAGTCATAACTAACCTTTCACAACAAAATATACAAATGCAGAAGAATGGGTTCTATATAATATCTGGAAGCCAGAAAGGACACAATGGGCAAGTAAAGGAATTACCCACTTACATAACCGGGTGGGGGCGCACCCTGAATTTTTCATCACGGGCGGGACAGGGAGAGTTGACCCTGAATCTATATATAATTTATGTCTGATTTTAAAACTGTATTATGAACATCATATCACAAATGTAAATGTAACATAACATTGTCTGCAACTGCATATATGTACACACACACACACACACAATTACATGTTGCATGATTCACATGCCTAATTTAAATCACTTGGTTTTTTAAGTTAATTTAGGACTTAATACGTACTTGCCATCAGGTTATTTCGGCTGAAGGGTAAATCATATAAAATAAGTGACCCCATGTCTACGAAATCTGTATTTTTATATTAAATTTGAAGGGGGGGGGGGGGCTGCAGCCCCACTTTGAATGCACGCCTGTACCTACCATTCAGTTGGCTTTCACATATTTGTTCGAGCAAACAAAGAGGGCATTTTGCAATAATTCTTTATTTTCTTTAAAATACCAGTGATAAATATAAGAAATTAACCATGTGACAGATTTTTAAATGCAATTAATGCCCTAGCATATTTCATACCTCATAAGACATTAAACATGCTTCAAAATAGGGCTTAAAAGCTTAGTATCAATCTAGCCTGATACAAAATTTGTGGTTTCCATGCAAATGACAAGAGTATTATCTTCTGGAATTATGACACCAGAGATAAGGTGTGGTTAGTATGGGAAGAGACTACGCATGGAGCTCCAGCCCTTTAACCACTAATCACCAAAGCAAATCATACAGCTGAATCTTCTCCCAGTCCCATGCCCAACAATGCTTCACCATCCTGATATACTGTCAAGTAATAACTTTGCTTGATAAATGGTTCTTTAACTTGTGCAACTACACTTCCTGAAAAAAATTGTCTTGAGCTATAATCAACTTTCTTGCAAAACTGAAGGAAAATGATACAGAAACCATAAATGTGTTCCACGAGGTGTATGGAGAAGACACTCTCAAGAGGGATCAATAGTTTTAACTCCACCAATGACTTACAATAATTAAACGATATCCTGAAACTGTCTTTTCCTTATCTCTATATTACCTCCCTAACAGCATTGACTCTTACTCTTTCCCACATAAGAAAGCTATTCCCAACTACTTGCACCTTCTGCATAATATTCTAGTTTGTTATACAATTCAACCTTTTCAATTTGACTGTCAGCTCAGTTAATTCACAGGGCTTGTAGCTCAGACAATAAGATGACTGCTATCAGCCACATCAAACCTTTTAGGGATCATACATGTTCTATATCCTATTTACTGTTATTGTGGATTCATGGAACATAAATAAAATATCAATATCAATATCAATACACAAGGCTCTACGAATTGTGGCTGAGTGACCAGGTTGTATATTCAGCCTAGTCATCCTTCTCTCTCTCAGTACCATTAGACCCACTGATTGCCAGTAATACCAAATTCCATCTTGATTCTCCAAATTCCTATAAGCTATGGAGTGTCAAGCCCACAATATTGGTTCTCTGTTGGGGAACAGACCTGATTGACTGAGAAGAATTTCAGCATTCTACAGATTAATGGCATATATTAAAACACTTCCCAGCATTTTTGAAGATGGTCATGCCACTGTAGAACTCAATTTGGTCAGGTGTCCAACCAGACTACAGACAGCATGACTACAGGAGAGAGAGAAATGGGGGGGTAGGGGGGGGGAAGATTTGAGATGAAGCAGTGGTAACATATTTTGGTATCTGTCTGAAGGGAATGGGGACAACTAATTAAGCATCATATATAACAGAAACACCATCAGGAAGTCTGTGATTTCTTATGACATTGAAGCAGAGATCTGCCAACTGTTCAGCTGCTGACTTGTTTAATGGAAGCTGAATCGTACAACCAAGAAAGTCAGTATGTACAGCTAAGAGTAAGATGTACTGTGTGAAATGTCAGCTAGTCACAAGGTATGTGGGATGAAATACTCATGCTCTTGTAAAAATACTATTGGGACATTCATCTGAAAGTACTCTGGAAATTAGTACAATCCTCAATGAGGAAGACACCAATTCAAGACTTGAACCATGTACACCACCAGTGTTCATGGCATTAGAAAGTTTGTCAACAGGATGTGAACTATGCACACTATAAATGTCAAAATGGGTATCATAATGAATTATTATATAACATATATTATTGCCCTCACAAAACAATTTGTCTACTGCCCACAGCAGTCATCTTATAACACTATGCAGTAAAAGGAGATAGATACCTACCTCTCATACGTGCTCATTCCATCTTCAGGACAAAATACCTTTGAAACAAACAATAGGGTAATAAGATTTGCTAAGCTCTCACAACAGCAGGAACATAGACTGCACACTTCTAGGTTAGAACAACATGTGATCTGGCAAGTAGTTACAAATGTTGCAGAGACACTCTATTCTGATGATGACAGTAGCATGTTCCTCCAAAACACCAGTACCTACCTACAAGGCTACATGGTGTCATAACTTATAATTTACAAACACAGGGGGATCCAGAGAGGTAATGACACCATACTAACTCTTATTTGGTTAGGTCAATGGTAAAGAACTAACAACAAATAATGTATGACAAATCATCTGTGTGGATTTAAAAGATGGGTTATTTTATAATGCTCTCTTGATGGTGGCAGTTCTCAAATTAGATATGATACAACAAATGACAGATAAACCCTTTTCACCTTTGCAGTTTACCTTGACACCCTAGTGATTTTTGTCAACCACGTGAGAATATACCAAACATTCAACAAAAGTTCACACCCATTTAAGTACCATCATTATTTAAAATTGCTTAGTAAGTAGCACATACATTCATATGACTTGCACATAAACAATAACAAAAAGTTTGTATATGTTACAACTTCTTGTCTTTTTGTGATCAGCATACCTGATTTAGTCAAAAGAAGCTATTTAATATGTTATCAAGAATGTGAAATATTATTGTGCTGTGATATCAATCAGTATTTCAATAAGCTTATGTCCCAGACTAACAACACTGGTACTTATTGTCAACAAGTACAATGGATTCTAGCTCAACTACACCCCAGTTTAACAACTATTTATTGGGAAAGAACAAATGTCAGATGCAGTGAATCCTGGATGACGTGGAAGCCATGAAGGTAAAACTAATAAGACACAAATAAAAAACTGTTAAGTTCCTGTTTAATGTAGACACTTTTGATTCACCCAACATCTGAGCAGCAAATTAATTCCATCCCATACAAGCAGCAGAGATAAGTCTATTCAGCAACAAATGTCAGTGACTGTTGCAAACATAACAAATTCTGGGTACATGATGTATGCCACAGAGTTCCTTTCAAAAGCTGATACTCAGTTAATCAACAATTTCCTTATCTTTAATGGAACTCACAGTTGCTTAGTTCATTCACAAGAGCAGCTTAAACTGTCCAAGTTCACTAAATAAGAAATATGAATACAATATTGCAATAAAAGAGGAAACTATGTTACATGTTTCATACTGGCATACTGAACATGCTTCAAAATAGGACTTAAAGGTTTACCTAGCCTGATATGAGATTTGAGATATCCATGTAGCCGACAATGAAGAGTGCGGTCAACTAGAATTACAACACTACACACGGCGTGGACAGTGACAAGACTGTGAATACAGCTCCTTATCTCTACCACTGATGATTGGGAATGCGAGTTTACATCAGGGTATGAATGATAATGGTGTGACAGTAGTAAAAATTACATCAAAAAATCTAGTTGTTAAGAGCACAATGCTCTTGCACCAAAACAATCATAAATACACCTCGACCTCTCTTGATGGGAAGACTCACAATCAGACTGATCATGTATTATGGACAGGAGATGGCATTCAAGTATATCTGATGTATGATCTTTCACAGGAGCTGACTGCAATAGTGATCACCATCTGGTGGTTGAAAAAATTAAAGAAACACTGGTAGTACGTAAACAAGCAGCACAGAAGTTTGATGTGGAGATATTTAATCTCAAGAAGCTAAGTCAGTTGGAGGTTAAAAGGTACAGTAATACCTGTACAGGCCTGCACAGGCCCTGAAAATTCCCTAAGTTTGGGGCTCCAGATTTAAAGACAATTGGTACATGAAGGTGGTAAGGTTGTTAGCCCTAGGCACTGGCTGCCTTTACCCCAAGGAAATATTCCTGGTACTCATTTCTGTTAAGGCAGAGTTGACCCCATGGCAATAGTGTGCTGTAAAGAGCTAGAGGTCAGGTTTGCAGCTTTGGAGAACTTAAATGATAGTGAGGACATGTAGGGCTTGGGAAAACATTACAGAGAATATCACTATCTGAGCTAAAGACAGTCTAGGTCGTATGAATGGCAGCAGAATAAACCGTGGTTTAAAGAAGAATGTTCGCAATTTTTAGATCAAAGGAAGCAGGCTAAACTGTAGTGGTTACAGTTTCCAAACCAAAGCTATGAGGATAATCTAAACAATGTTAAGACATCAACAATGTAGATATTTCAGGAACAAAAAGAAGGAATATCTGACAGCTAAAATTAATGAACTTGAAACGAACAATTAATAGGTAGGGTAATTACAGTCAATAACACAACAATGTATATCTAAATGATGTTTATTAGAAAATGATAAAAACTACATGTTTCAGCCAACATTGGCCATCATCAGGTGTTTCATCCAAAAGATTTGTATGCTGTAAAAGTGTTTATATTAACACTCTTACAGCGTACAAATCTTTCAGATGAAAAACCTGATGATGGCCAATGTTGGCTGAAACATGTAGTTTTTATCATTTTCTAATAAGCATCAGATTTGTATGCTGTAAGAGTGTTTATATAAACACCCTTACAGAGTACAAATCTTTCGGATGAAAAATCTGACGATAGCCAAAGTTGGCCGAAACATGTAGTATTTATCATTTTCTAATAAACATCAATTAGGTATTCACTGTTGTGTTACTGACTGTAATTAACCCACCTATTAATTACTACATACAATGGGGATGGCACATTTCAACATTTCAAAACTGAAACTAAGAGTAAGAACAAGAATACAGGAGACTTGCATAGGGGCATCAATGAATTTCAGAAGGGTTACCAGCCTAGAATATGGTAAAGGATGGAGAGGTTAATCTGGATGCACACTCCCGTAGTAATTTGGCCAGGTTAAGGAATCATTTCTCTTAGCTATTGAATGTACATTGGATTAATGTCATAAGGCAGGCAGAAACACAGGAAGCAGAGCCCCTGGTGCCTGATTGCAGTGCCTTTAGAGATTGAGATGGCTAATGACAAACTAAAAAAAACACAAATCACCACGTACTGATCCAATTCTGGCAGAACTGGTAAAAGGAGGAGGAAGGACCATTCATTATGGGACCACAAACTTGTCAATTCTATGTGGAACAAGAAGGAGCTGACTGAGAAGTGGACGGAGTTAATTAATGTATGTGGCCAATCCAAAATCAACCTCCGATTGGTTGGTAAAAAGAAATGCATTGTCATAGCGCCAAAGCACACGCTCAGTAGGAACAAGTAGCATTTGTTATCGCTGAATGCCTACCCTCATACATTTTCGCTGCGTAGTGTAGGAGTAATTACTGATGAAACATGGACACTATCATCGCTGCTCCTGCCAGCTTTGAGGTATGTATTCTGGGACCATAAGGGAATTTTGTTGTCTGAATTCATGGCACCAGGGACCACAATAATGTCAGAAGTTTGTTGTGAAATTCTGAATAAGTTTCAGAGATTGATCCAAAAAAATGTTGCGGGATGCTCACTAAAGACATCATTCTCCAACACAACAACGCACGGCCACACACAGCGGCTCGCACAAATGCTTTAATCAAGCTCTTCAACTGGGAGATTTTTGACCACTCTCCTTACAGTCTGGACCTGGCACCAAGCGATTACCATCTCTTCACCAAGACGAAGGTCTGGTTGGCTACCCAGCACTTCCACACCCACGAAGAGCTCATGGATGGAGTCAACATCTGGCTGCATAACTTGGCAGCACCATTCTTTGACAAGGACTACAAAAACTAGTGCCACAGTACAAGAAGTGCCTAAATGTGGATGACAACTATGTGGAGAAGTAATGCAGTTGTGTATGTAACTGTTCCATATAGTAAAGTTTTGTTCTCTATTTTGTATTTTTTTAACCAGCCAATCCGAGGTTGATTTTGGAATTGCCCTCATACCAATTTATGAGAAGGGTGATAAAACAGACTGTAGTAATTACAGAGGCATGTCATTTTGTCAATTACATATAAAATGTTATCCAACATCCTGCTGTCAAGGTTGATGACATATGTAGAGGAAATTATTGGGGATCATCAGTGTGAAATTTGACAAAAACAGGACAACTAATGATCATATATTCTGCATTTATCAAATACTCGACAGAAAATAGGAAAAAAATAAGGCAGTGCATCATCTATCTATAGACTTCAAGGAAGCCTATGATTCAATTAGGAGGTCTTGTTTAACCTTTTGGTGCCAGAATTATTTTTTTAATTTTAGCACACCCTCTATATAAAATGTGAATAATACAGAAACCAAATAAGTTAGATTTATGAAACAAACTGCATTTTGAAGAGGAAAAAACGGAGAGTATATACCATGTTTAAAATATTCAGTACCTGTATTTGTTGA
>Ga0123355_10007048_pt1 | contig 16746 bp, 10 predicted proteins | sample TergutEmb28metaG_3_FD_89872 | JGI IMG/M metagenome (GOLD analysis project Ga0123355, IMG submission 89872) | Embiratermes neotenicus P1 segment gut microbial communities from Petit-Saut dam, French Guiana - Emb289 P1 | ecosystem: Host-associated > Arthropoda: Insects > Digestive system > Gut ...
ACATAAAATTTCACATTAAAACTTTTAAAATCGCTCCAACATGTTTCGATCCTAAGATAATCCTCAGGGAGCTACGTTGTTCCTTGCTAAAGTCATTTTAAAATCACTCATTAATTAATTCCCTTGTATTAATAGGGTGCTGTGGCAGCATGCCTGTAATATAATATAATAAGAATGTCAAATTCTTACTATATTATTTTGACAATATACTTAATAAGTATAATTTATATTACAGACATGCTGCCACAGCACCCTATTAATACAAGGGAATTAATTAATGAGTGTTTTTAAAATGACTTTAGGAAGGAACAACGTAGCTCCCTGAGGATGATCTTAGGATCGAAACATGTTGGAGCGATTTTAAAAGTTTCAATGTGAAATTTTATGTAAGTGCATTAGTTGGTGTGATAATTAAAGTGACCTTCTCCATGTGTCACCCACTGGTCCGCCATATTGTTCAGATTATGGGCTGGTTGAGAACTGGGCGCCAGCAAGCATCGGCACTCGCACATGGGCCGTAGACATTGACGGCATGCACACTGAAGGAGACGGACTTTACAGGTGCGGGTGAGTCTTTCTGCTCAGGCTCGGTAGGCATGGGCTATTACCGTCAAAGAGTATTTACGTACGGTACCTAAACGGGCTGCACTTCTACGGTTATGTGCTACACTCAGAAATCAAAAAGTAACTTAATTTCTTTCTCCTTTGATTGGTTACCGCGAAGATAAGTATTTTTAAACAGCAACACGGTTCACTCCCGACATTTGGTCCTGAATTAGTCATTTTGAATAAATCAAATCCGGTTAGCACACCGCTAAATGATACGTATGTATGTATGGATGGATGTAAGTATGTACGTATTATGTATGTATGTGTGTACATATTATGTATGTATGTATGTACGTATTATGTATGTGTGTGTGTGTGTATATATAGATATATATATATAATTTTGACAAATTGCAATCTGGTATTCCCTCAGTCACTCTCTGATCTCACTTCCCACACTGTTTCACATGACACGTTCTTATTATAATTCAAGTGTACAAAATCACGGAGCACAAAGACTTCGAGTCGGAACTCCTCCAGATACCCAAACGGAGAGTGTTCTATGCTCACCTATATTTCTATAGCTTTAAACAGAATCATTCTTCCACTAAATCTAAAGAAAGGTATACCTGTAACTCTACTCCCCCTCTGGGCCTTATGGCCTGTTCTACGGTGACCTTTACCTTTATTTTATTATATTTAGTGCTTTGCTGATAAAAACGCTTCATCCATTGTTTTGTTCCCATGCAAAACGAGACAACACACTTTTCATGAAGGCATAGAAGGAGCAGATATGATTTAAAGTTAAGGTGTGCAATTATACAAATACAAAAGGACAGTGAATAACACAACATTTATTTAATATACAATGGTATATTTGTCGGAGCGACATGTTTCGACCTAGTAAGTGATCCTCAGGCACTGCAAGGAAACAGTTTTTTTGGAGGGCCTGAGGATGACCTACTAGATCGAAACATGTCGCCCTGACAAATATACCATTGTATCATCTTTGTTGCACCGTGCATTTCATAGAATGACTTTAATTATCACCAACAAATGCACTTACATCAAATTTTCCATTAAAACACTTAAAATTGCTCCGACATGTTTCGATCCTAAGATCATCCCCAGGGAGCTACGTTGTTCCTTGCTAAAGTCATTTTAAAAACATTCGCAAAATAATTCCTTTATATTAAGAGGGTGTTGTGGCAGCATGTCGTGTTGTGTAATAGTACGTTGTTGAGAGTGCGCTTGGCTACGGTGTGCGTCGTGTGTTACGTAGTGAGAGACTGGCTCTCACTATGTGAATGTTTTTAAAACGACTTTAGCAAGGAACAACGTAGCTCCCTGGGGATGATCTTAGGACCGAAACATGTCGGAGCGATTCTAAGTGTTTTAATGGGAAATTTTTTGTAATTGCATTTGTTGGTGATAATTAAAGTCATTCTACGAAATGCACGGTACAACAAGGATGATAGAATGGTATATTTGTCAGGGCGACATGTTTCGACCTAGTATGTCATCCTCAGGCCCTCCAAGGAAACAGCTCTTGGATGTTTCCTTGGAGTGCCTGAGGATGACCTACTAGGTTGAAACATGTCGCCCTGACAAATATACCCTTGTATATTAAATAAATGTTGTGTTATTGACTGTCGTGTTGGATTTGTATGTTTATAACACTTCGGGATGGAAAAATTCAAAAGTGTATAATTTTGTTCACATACTTACTAAGTGGGGCGAAAGAACGCGCATTCTTAACATATACTTAACATGCATATCGCAAAGAGAACAGACATTCAACTTCATAAATACTCTTCTATAATTTTTACTGTTACTCTCATTCCCAAGTGCTTGAACTTTGCCACATTTTCAAAAGATTTATTAGCATTCCGTATATTATGATTCTGTCCCGCACTCTGGATATGGGCGAAGACAAGGTAAGATTTAATACACTTGCCGGCCACCAACACAAGTTTGTATTTTCCAGCATTCAACTAACGGCGCTTCAGTTAATTTTATGTTCGCGTGCGTACAGCATTTTGGTCCGATAGCAAGGTTCCATTAAACTGAAATATTAGCTCGCAATTGGATGCCTCCTGCAGATAACTTCAATCATGGCATTGTGTCGGTGTTTGAATTTCAGCCTACACAGTATCCAATCGCGTGGAAAACGGACCTCGCCATATGTTGTCAAAATTACTCCCTTTATTTTCAATGAATTATATATGCTGGCCATTTGAAGTTACGTAAGCGTTACTGATGAAGACTTCCAGATTCTGGAATATGTTTCCGCGTAGACATGTATATACTTATTAACGTTTCGGAGGGGTTTTCTGCTTCCACACTCAAGTATGTCCAAGAATATAATATCGTACCGTAATTGTGTATACGATTTCTTCAACTGAAACATAGAGTCATACTGAAATTTCAATATGTCAGTTCTGATCGTTGATAACCCTAAAATACGTCAAGTAGAGGGACAGTGTTATTAAAACTTCGTGCCTATTTATATTGCCAACTATAAGAATGTTAGTTGTTCCTGCTTATTCCCTTCACTTGACTTTGGATGTTACACAAATTACGATCTTTAAAGCTCATTTCTTCTGCTTGAAGTCCACAAAATTCCTCCCTGAACAAACACCTTAACCATATGCCACAGCTGACACAGCCATATTTTTATACAGACTTATTTATTTAATGACAAGTGTAAAAAAATTCTGGTCTCAAAATGAGCAGTCCAAAGTACCATATTTATAGTTCTGTATCTTTATTGGACAAGATATTTATTGTCATGTAGGAGCTGCGGAAATTATTGGCTTGTCCGTTGCTGGCTGAATTAAATTCAATTAATCATAGCCTAGGAAAGTGTTTCCCAATGCCTGAATCATAACAGCCGACAACTGATTCCCAACCAGTGGTCGGCGAACTGTTAACGGTTCGCACAGTCCGCTTCGTGCAATTTGATTGCAGACTTTAAATGCAGCAGATGTTTGTATAATATCGTTCTGGAGTATGATACCGTGCAGAGTGGCAGGAGGTTACAGAAAGCAAGGATAAAACTGCTGTAGCCACTTCAATTTATAAACCAACGGATGCACATAGAAGGAAAGAGGCGAAAATAATATGAATGATACAAGTGATTGAACTTTGAATGAATATAAATCTTATTGTAGCACCGTGCATTTTCGTAGAATCGCTTCAATTTATCAACCAACGAATGCACATAAAATTTCACATGAAACACTTTTAAAACACTTTAAACCACTTTGAAACACTCCGACGTGTTTCGATCTTGTCAGATCATCATCAGGGAGATTTGTTCCTTGCTAAAGTTATGTTACAGTATTCACAATTCAATTCGTATTTGCAAACGAGGTGTTGTGGCAGCATATCAAGTTGTGTGGGAATATGTTGTGGAGCAGTGGCTAGGTGTGCGTCGTACGACGCACACCTAGCCACATATCTATTACAATTTCCTTTGGTTAACCCACCTTTCCGTAGGTCTTCGAAATTTCCCTTTTCTTTGTAAACCACAATTTAAAACATCTTTCATCCATTCAACATGTTCAAACCCATCATTTCCGCGATATGAAATTCTATAAGAAATATAATGCAACTGTGTTTCCTATCTATTATATTTCTCTTCGTTGTGTACTGTATCTCCCTTCTGCCAATGATATCCCAGAAGAAAAAATTATCATTCCACAGGACGGAAACCTTCAGCCACGGAACTCCTGAAGACTACTGTGTCCACCCTAACACTGTTGTATAGTGGCACTATAGTATCATACCTTACAGCAGTGTTTCCCAAGCAGGGTTCCACAGAACATTGTTAGGTGTCCCGCGAGAAATCATAGAATAAATACTTACTTACTTGCTTACTTACTCCATGGTGCAGAGTCCTTCTTAAGAAGCTAACTGGTTTGCAGTTAGTCAAGAAATTCCCTGCATTTCATGGAACCCGAAGGTTCATTACCGCACTCACAAGTGTCCGCCACCTGTCTCTATCCTGGGCCAACCCAATCCAGTCCATATACCCACATCCCAGCTCCTGGAGATCCATCCTAATATTATCCATCCATCTACGCCTAGGTATCCCCAGTGGTCTCCTTCCCTCCGGTTTCCCCACCAAAACCCTACACACCACCCTCTCCTCACCCATACGCGCCACATGCCCAGCCCATCTCATTCTTTTCGATTTTACCACCCGCACAATATTGGGTGAGGAGTACATATATAACATTTTTGGAATTTTGAAATAAAGGTAAAAATTCCAAATATCCCTAAAAATATAGGAAAAATACTTCATTATTTTGCCTTACAGTATAAGTCGCTCTTCACAAATAAATTTTATTGACAGTAACTCAATTGCTTCCCCCACTATCAACTTCTGCTGACCTGTTAAGGTTTTCATGGATGTGTGTCACTCGGTATATGGAAAATTACTTTATGGGTTCATCCACTTGGCAAACAGAGCCATACAGAATCTTATTACCATTATGACAGTCCATTCATGTAACTGTTTCTATTTTCCTTCAGTAACCAATTGATCTGGTTTCTATTTGTCGTTGTTTCCGTAGGTTTCTTCTGGCAAATGTTCAAATCGAACATTCAGCTGAGCCACAAACTTTTCCTTCCCTTCGTCTGACTTCCGACTTGTGTTCAAGAGCTTCCCTGTTTCAATATTGGCAGCACAACCGACTATCCGGACTGAATATCCTGGTTTTGCCCAGCCCCACCAAGGAAATTCCGAGAGAGTACCTCAACCAAGGCCATGAAAGTGCCCTTGCATGTCTTTCCGAATTCAGCAAGTGACTCTCATCCAACAACCGGGCGCCACATGGATTCACCGATAGCGTCGATCAGTTACTGTTTATTTACATGCTGCTTTAACCCTCATCCTGCTAAAGTACAGAATATGGTGAGCTCCTAATTATGCCAGCAGATGGCAGATAGGATTTAACTCGTCGTTTAAAGGATTAACAGCCTAGTGTGTGGGCCGGTAGCTCAGTCGGTATAGCGACTGACTACGGTCTGGACGGTCCAGGATCGAATCCCGTTGGGGACGAGATTTTCCGCCCGTCTAGACCGGCCCTGGGGCCCACCCAGCCTCCTTTACAATGGGTACCGGGTCTTTCTCGGGGGTAAAGTGCGGCCGGGGCTTGCTGCTGAACACTCATCCCCTTCTAGTGCCGCGGTCATGGAAGAGTAGAGCTATACCTCTACCCACCCTCTGGGCCACACCGGGCCTGTAACGGGATCACTTTACCTCTTAACTGCCTAGTAGTCAATTAATAATGAAGATTATGATGGTATTTTACATTCAAGAGTCCGTGGATCGTGAAATATATGCCATTAATTGTCCAACAAGATGCAAATATACAGTTTATCTATATCTGTAAACCGCTCTACATGTTTCGGGCGGTATCTCCACCCATGATCAGGAGCTCACGTCACTGTATCCACAGCGTCTCCTGTCGTGAATGTGACTGGAAGGGAACTGAGTTCCCGTCCAATTATGTTCGCAACAGGTTGTAGTTACGATTTTACTAATGCCAGATTCTGTGGGTACAGTGACATGAGCTCCTGATGATGGTTGGAGATACCACCCGAAACATGTACAGCGGTTTACAGATACAAATAAACTGTATATAGTTGCATCTTGTTGGACAATTATTTGCATATGTTATGATGGTAATGATAACAATAATAATACTATAACTGGTTTCTTTCCATTAATAATTCATAATGATTAAGTCATTCTTCACCGATAATGAAGCAATGTAGCTGATATAAGCATTGTTTAATAACTTAATAAGACTGCAAATGATGTATGTCATGACGAAGTGCACAGACTTTACTAACGTGTCCTTTACTGACAGAATGTCAGGGGTCAAAGGGTGACATGTTTCACGCGTCAGTGTAATTTGATGTATGCCCATCAGAAAACCACGGCTTTCGCTGCTTCGATTTATACGGAACTCGCACAAGCTTAACCTTTTGGCGCCGGAATTATTTCTTTTAAATTTTAGCACACTCTGTATATAAAATGTGAATAATATAGGAACCAAATAGTTAGAATTATGAAACAAACTGCATTTTGAAGAGAAAAAAACGGAGAGTATACACCGTGTTTAAAATATTCAGTACCTATATTTGTTGAATAAATATATAAAATGCAACGTTTAGAGGTTAGCGGTGCGGTACGATTACTATAGTGGTCGTTAGGCGTCAAAGGGTTCAGCATGCTAAGCAAGTCTCTTACGCTGAATGTCACCCAAAGCGGATAATAAATTGGGCACTAGGGATAGAAATTAATTTACATCCGTAAGTACAATATGGCTTTCAGCCGGCCGATTTTAACATCTCTCATAAAAATCAGTCACATTACAGCCCGAGGTACCCAGAGGGTTCCAGGAAGTTAAGGTTCCCAGATTACGTAACAATAGCCCAGGATGGCGGTAAGGTTGTCAGCCTTACGCCCCGGCCGATTTTATCCCTAGGAAATACTCCTGGTACTCATTTCTGTTAGAGGCTGAGCCGACCCCAGGGCCATAGTACGATCGGAAGGATTATGTCTATGAAAAATTCCAATGACACCATCTGGAATCGAACCAGCGACCTTCCGATTTGTAGCAGAGCACCTTAACCACTGTGCTACCGCAGTCCCCCACAACTCTCTCATAATCATTCAATAAATTTTATGGCCATCTCTTGCACCGAACGTTTCCAAATCGGATAAAATGTATGGTGTGAGGCCACATATTATTTAGGGGTTCAAGTAAAGTGCGATTATTACTGTACCAATTATCATGAAATTTACTTACTCACTTACTCCAGGGAGCAGAGTCCTTCTTAAGAAGCTAACTGGTTTTTAGCTAGTCATGAAATTCACCGCATTTTATGGAACCCCAACGCTCATTACCGCATTCACAAATGTCCGTCACCTGTCACTATCCTGAGCCAGCTCGATCCAGTCCATACCCCCACTTCCTACTTCCTGGAGATCCATCTTAATATTATCCTCCCATCTAGTCTGGGTCTCCCAAGTGTCCTCTTTCCCTCAGATTTCCCCATCAAAACCCTGTATACTCCTCTCCTCTCTCCCATACGCGCTACATGCTCCGTCCAACTCATTCTTCTCGATTTTATCACCCGAACAATATTGGGTGAGGAGTACAGATCATTCAGCTCCTAATTATGCAGCTTCCTCCACTCCCTCGTTACCTCGTCCCTCCTAGGTCCAAATATTCTCCTCAGCACCTATTTCTCAAACACCCATAGCCTACGTTCCTCCCTCATTGTCAGGGACCAAGTATGACACCCATACAAGAAAACAGGTAGAATTACAGTTCTGTATATCTTACTCTTTAAATTTTTGGATGGCAAATTGGAAGACAAAAGATTCCGCACCGAATGATAGCAAGCATTCCCTGACTCCAATCTGCTCTTAACTTCTTCCTGAATAGAATTTCGATTTGTTAAGTTTATTCCCAAATATTTGGGAACAACCTTAACAATCCAAGATTTACATAGCTTAAAAGCATTATATGGATAACTCCTTAACAAATTTTCACTCAGACTGGTGAAAAAATACGGAAGTTACGGGTAGAAATTCATTTCAACCCCGAGGTACAGTTAATTTTCGCTGCGCTAATTTTCATGAAATAAAGCCTTCTAAACAAATTTTATACAGAACTTCTATACCGAATTTCATGAAAATGTTACGAGTTGTTAGTCGCTGATGCTAAGTCATGGACCGAGGGTTGGACCGACGTGGTGTCCAGGCATGGCGTTCTTTTCCGTACTTAGTATAGAACATCTATAAGCAACCAAAAACTACATTTCTAGATGTCTGGAACATGCTCCATTGTAAGTAACTGTACCTTGCGTGGTGTTAAAAAGATCTGAAAGCACCTCTGGATTGCTGATTTTCCCGTTCACAACGTTCAGGTGGTCACAAAGCGACTCTTGGTTATCGCGCAGCGGACACGAGCAGAGCTTCATGGTGGTGCCATTGCTACACGACATCTCATTCCAAAGACATGCAAGACATGCAAAGACAGTCTTTCTTCGTACCAAGCCAGTACATTCAAACGTTCAGACCACAAGATTAATAGGTACAACTCACTTTTTATTAATTGCGTAACATACCTTCTCTAATTCGCTAATCAAAGCCTAGATCCTGCCGGGTGTCTGCCTCTCGCTTGTAGTGCTCTGTAACGGACACAATGAATTTCGTGGTTTGCCAGACCCGTCATGCTGTTAGCGTGAAGCGATCTATGTACGAAGACTGTAGGTTGTGGTTAAATGGCATGTAAGGAAGGGGTGACCAAATAATATTTCACAAGGAAAGGGTAAATGTAAAGGTAGCATGTCATATAGGCAATGTGGGGAGGCAAAGATACTGCTCTACCCATACAAAACCTCGGCGTTAAAAGGGGTTTGAATGGCCAACGTCACGCACCGGGCGCTTTACCGCCAAGAAAGTGGAGTGGTAGAGCACGTTTGAAACGTGATGGCACACGCGCAGAAGCCAGATTTGGTCTTACAGCGAAACGGACGAGTCCATTTAAATTGGCCGGGGGGGGGTTAGTTCAGTCGACTACTGGCAGCCGAGGTGTGCGTATCAGCAGTAGTAATGGTAGTAATGCTGGATACACCATGTTCTGAGGTAGAGTGCAAGACTACTGGCTACTCACTCCACTCGCATGTTCCCACTTCACTTCCCCTACCGTGCGTCACCGTGTGCCATCAGGTTTCAACTGAGCTCTACTGCTCTACCCAAACACAACCTCGGCGTTAGAAGGGGTCTGGATGGCCAAAGTCACGCCCCGGTCGCTTTACCGCCAAGAAAGTGGAGTGGTACCCACTTCACAGAAGGTTAGGTGGGCCCGGGAGGCGGTCTGGACGGGTACGGAATATATCCCCCCTCCCACTAGGGTTCGGACCCCGGACCGTCTAGTCTGTAGCAAGTAGCTATGCTGAGTACGCTATCCCGGTCACCTTCACAAGGGAATGGGTTAGATAAGTATTCAAGAAGAATACAATTATACCACCACCACTACTGCAGACAGGAATATTGAAAAGTAACGTTATTTTGATCTGTTACAATTAGAAAGATCAAAATTGTTCTTTTTTTTCCGATGTCGCTGTCATCTTGGATCCCTCGGTTTATACTGATACAGCCGATTCAGGATATCATTTTTAGGCACTTGTCCAAATGTACTAGTCGTAATCTTTTCTGAAGAAGGTGTAACGTCAGAGCCATGACTGATATTTTGGTCGCTGTTCACAATTCCGGCTAAAACTTATCCCCCACATTTCGCAGACTAGATCTGTCTGTCATCTGGCGAAATGTCTCTAGAAAGTAGGTCTTCCTCACGGTTCCGTCACAGCAGGTGATTCCACTTGCCTACCGACCTGAAGACGGAGACAGATCAGTCCCCGAAACACTGCGAGTATTTTTGCCTTATAATATTAAAATGTCCAAAATTCCAGTCACATCCACAGCGCTTATTCATTTTGACAGTCAGCATTCCTGTATTAATATCTACCATTATTCCTTTTCTAACAATAATTATTGTTTCATAAAAAGTCATTCTGTACCATACTACCGTTCTGGGGAAACGCATTTCCACCATCTCTGAGCCTCCGTTCCTTCCTTCGACGATGTCTTATCTATGGATCCACGTAGGCGCTATATTGAAGTTGCATTTTCTCTAGGATTTTGTAAATATTGCATAGCTCGCAGTATGATCCTCTGCATCTGCAGAAGTCCCCACTCTGTAAATGTGACCTACAAAAGACTGAAACAATTTAGTGGCTATTCTAATACTATCTACACCCACATCCCCCAAGTGGTCTCATCCACTCAAAACCCGAATAAATTTTGTAGGCATCTGTGGTTTCTCCCACGCGTGCAACATGCTTTCATCCATCCATCCATCCATCCATCCATCCAACAACAACAACATCAACAACAACAATGATGATGATGATGATGATAATAATAATAATAATAATAATAATAAGCACCATGAACAGTAACAACAGAACAGCTGCAACACTGTATTCCCTAGGGACATAGTTTGTCACAGGAATATAAGTATAAATACCCTGCATAAAGTAGATGATGATGATGATGATGATGATGATGATGATGACAATAATAATAATAATAATAATAAGTGTAAAGTTCGCCCTAGAGCAGGCCACGAAAGCCAGAGGGGGAGTACAGGTATAGCTCTACGCTTTCTTTAACCTGGGCGCTAGATGGGGGTGGGTGGTCAATGCCACGCCCCAGCCATTTTAACCCTGGGAAAGACCCTGTACCCATCGTATAGGAGGCTGGGTGAACACCGGGACCGGTCTGGACGGTAGCGGAAAATGTCACCCCCCACCGGGATTTGGTCATCGGACCGTCCAGCCCGTAGCGAGTCGCTGTACCGTCTGCGCTATTGTGGCCCATAATAATAATAATAATAATAAGTCCTTTGATGAAACCACGAAGTTTCTCATTACACAAGTGCCTCCAACCTCCTGTTAATTCCCTCCTACTAGGTCCAAATATCCCCCTAAGCACTCCTTCAGCAGTTATTCTTCCCTTACCCATCTCACATTAGTGGTTGGTACGTACACCGACAAAAAGCTCTGCATTTTAACCACACAGCGTCTGTACAGAACGTATTCCCCACAGTTCTCACAGCAAACTCCCTCCCTACACAGCATTCTCCGACTGGACTTTCTAAAGGCAGCACATTCTGTTCTCTGTTCGTGTGTTTGAAGGCCGGACAACTTGCTAGTAGCAAGTGTGCACCCGGAAGGTCCTGTAACAGGCCAGCTCGATCAAGGGTTTCCATGGTTTTTGTCGGCCCTAGAGTAAATGTTGATTTGTCGCCTAAAATACACGTTGCACTGCGTAAGACGGAAAAGGCTCAGATCCGGCTGGGTTTTATTGCAGAAATTTCTATCTTGAGCTATTGTTCCATACGAAGATAAAAAATAATTTTGTTTTTTAATGTAATTACGTAGTAGTTTGAAAGACAATAGCGTCACAAAGATGGACAGAAGAAATGGTGAGGGCATTTCAACTGTTAGCCCATGAACGAGTTCCGGGGAGGTATGGGTATATCTCCAAACTGTGATGGAATGATGAACTTCCGCGTCTCGGTACCCATATCCTCGTTAGTTACAGAAGGAGGCTTTGGGGTTAAACAAGAAGGCATATTGCGGACATGTCAATCAAAAGTCGTATTTGCAGAGAGTTACAAAACTACCTTCAAAAGACATTGAAAGCAAAATTAAAAAAAAAAATCTCCCGCAAAACAGAGAGCCTGAGGGGGGAAAAAATTTAGAAAGACCAAAGTACAGATGGCATGAAAGGCTAACAGGCAACATGATGAAAATTACTGTACTAGAGACGACAAAATTACGATAGGAGCTTAATAAATATTGTTTTTTCAGACAGCGTCCGAAATTTAGAGCGATACTAAAAATCCGATCACCTACACACAGTATGGTCTAACAAAAAACCTAGCTAAGAAGTCTGATTGCCTGAGCTACCAGCAGCATTGCAAGGCGTGTAATTTATAGCCGTTACCTGCAGCAGTAGCAGCACTAGGTAGGACAGGCGATGTCTTTCGGTATGCGCATCTGAATATTTCCACTCCACTCCATACCAGTCAGATGTCGAGAGCTCATTTCATTTTGTGCTGACATCGTGGTGGGTCTCTTCCCGTCCAGCAGACGGGATAAATCTTCCAGTGCTAGTAATTGAGCCGACATTGTGTTATATATTGCCAGACTGCGAGTAAGTGAACTTAATTACTTCACCCGTTTATCTCAATGTAACTTACACAGGGTGGGTTAATATACAGCCCAGCAAGACATCAACTGCAGATCGTAAAAATAATACGGATGTTAATGATAAAAAAAGAAAAGTATCGTAATTTCTGAGAAAGAAAATATGTTAATTTCGGCGAGCAGAGTCCTTCTTAAGAAGCATACAGTAGCTTAACTGTTCACTATAGGCTATTTCTCGTAATTACTCTATACTGCGTCAAATGCTGGCCTACATAACCAGGTTCAAGACAGCCCAACACTGAGCCCTATCTCTAAACACATCAGTTAGTCCACACACCCCAACTTACTCCTTCAACAACTTAACAGCTTTCTTTTATCTACGCCTAAATGTTACACATAGACTCTTATCTGCAGGTGTTCTAAAAATTGTATGCGCATTTTTTATATCTGCCACACGTTCTACATTCCTTACCCATCGAATGCGCCTTGATTTTATTGTTATTATAGTGTTAAGTGAATAAAATGTTAAGATTCTGTTCATTACATACATTTCTCCAACATCCTGCAATTTTCGCCCTCTTAGGTCCAAACATTCTTGTCGGCACCATGTTCTCACACACGCTCAGTCTTGTTTAACGTGAAGGACAGAATTTCGTATGTATACGCGGTAGTTTCAGAATCACTTTATATCTGAGAAATACAAAACGGCAAATTATTTAAGCTACATTTCCTTCAAAATAGTCCCCTTGTGCAACTATAAACTTCTACCAGCGACTGTAAAGTTGTTGGAAACATTCTTGGAACCCATTTTGTGGAGGCCTTTTCAGCTCTTCCGTCGCATTCTGAATGATGTTAGTAGAATCACAAAATCGCCGTTCCTGCAAATCTGTTTTATCGGTCTTGGGAAGAGGTAAAAACTAGCTGGAGCCATGTCAGGTGAGTATGGGGGAAGCTCCAGTGTTGTCACATTGTTCTTTGCTAAGAAATCCTTGACATAAACCGACCAGTATGCTGGAACATTGCTGTGAAGGAGACCCCCAACTGTTGGTTCTCCATTTTTCAGGGCGTTTCTTTCTGACCGCATCCCTAAGGAGACGAAGGATGCCAATGTACATTTCGTTATTCACAGTAGCAATTCCTATACATTACACCAACAATTTCCCTTAACGTTTTGAAGCTCCGACCTACAACACTACAGCTGAAACTTCTTCCGCCAACCGCAGGTCATATAAGTCGTTACGTTTGTCTTACAGAAGCCAACAGCAGACGGCAGGAAAATGAAATGTTGAACTGAAGGGTAACAAGCGTTTTGCATATTTAGTTTGCTCTTAACTACTTCACAAACGAAATATTAATTCGTTACAATAACTATCAAATATTAAAAATCTAACATGATTTACTTATTTCTGATCCTGTCACGCATTCCGATGACGAGAAATGAACATACCCAATTCAGACAACGTCGCTAGGCATTGCAGTATCTGTCGACGTGAGAATGGAGTTATACCTCCAGTCATTCTTAGCATAAATTAGGAATATACATAAAACACATGGAGTAGCCGATCAAAGTTTACAACATGTGTCTGACCACTTGCTGCACACCGTGATGACAATACGAACTTATGATATTAAAAATTAACACTTAACACAGAAGACGAAACTTCAGAGCAAGCAATCATTTACAGGATAATTAGAGTTCTACTTAATAAAAAAAACAAATGCTTAGGTTCTTATTAAACTAGTGAAACTTCAAACCCTATCCTAAGGTGTTCAATATATGGTGAGGTTTTCGTTTGGGTACTATGTTTTGTAGCATTAATGACATTCCCGAAACGGCTGGTCTATTAAATACACTTTAAGCCATGGATAATATCTAACATGGCAGCATCATAATGCTCAACTACTAACAGGAGCAACGACACGGATAACATTTCGCCTCGATAATCGCTCGTCCTTCCCCACAGTTATTAGTGAAGTTAGCCACATTTCATAACAGGGATACAGAATGCTGTCTTCTGTTAGAAGAACAGGATCCAGTCCGAAAGAACCCACAACAGATTTTAATATTCTATTCTTCAGGGGTCCCCGGCGGAGCGGGGCCTGCGGGTGTGTTATCTACGCCATTTATCACGAAGCAATACAGTAGAGGCTCATCCTGTATATATGTGGTACCTCCATGGGTTTTATTGCGTCATCTTCGGTAGCTTAATTTCCGCATCGAAAAAGCCAGGCTGCTTTAGATAATATGGTTATTATCCAGACCAGCTGCAAGCGTGTTATGTCTTTCACACACACACACACACACACACACACACACACACACACACACACACTAACACACACGCGAGTAGGAGTAGAATATGATGAATAATACCCTAAATTAACGTCATTTTTAATTGGTCGGTGTTTAGGAACAAGAACTCAGACGCTGTTTTATAAAAGAATGTGATATGAAATATTACCATCGTGGTGTAGGTAGTCCATTGTTTATGAACAAAGTAAAATCATACTTCTGATGTATCCATACAGTACGTCCATCGGTTAGATTGAATTAAACGACACAGCTTCGGGTGGCTCATGTAACCTGCTTGATTGTCGACGTTCTGTTAGTTGTGTCCGTACTCTGTGGCGCAAGACCTTCGTGTAGAATCGGACTTAGGGCTGGCAGTTACAAACTTACTTCTTCGCAGAAACAGAGGACCTTCTTTGTCAGCTGAGAAGGACGGTGAGCGGCACGGGTTTTAAAAACAGTTCTTTTCGGTCGGGGTATTTTCTTATGTATAATTACGTGCGAGTGTTAAGTGCTGGTGTCTTAGCATACGTGGACGTGAGTGAAGCCGGATACTTCAGTTGAAGCGAAAGAGCTCTGGAGTTACTTCCACTGCGAGTATGGGTAAAGAAACTGAAGATATTATTTGACGTGTTTGTACGACAAAACGAAAAGGGTGTTTGAATGGAAGCATCACGATGTGCTTGTAACGTAATATAATGTTATATAATGAATGTCAGCACAATCGCTTTGTTGTTTTAGGTAATACCAGGTTACATGTTTCGACTAAAACTTAGTCATCCTCAGGTCTGAGGATGACTAAGTTTCAGTCCAAACATGTACCCTGATAAGGGTGTGGTCGTCCCGTGACGCATCCCTAGGGATCCCATTTTTAAAAAACAAAAAACCGGAATAGTTAATAGTATTTATTTGGAAGGTAGTAGAAGAGATATTTTTAAGCAATCACACAATTTAAAAAGAAGAGAACTTTGCTAATTTCGCTTCGAAGCGATGGCTCACATAAAAGTTATGACACGCGGATAAACAAGAACGAAATAATAGTAATAATAAAATATCAGTGCGATTCAAACTCAGGAGATCAATCCACTTATTGATTCTCCTTTATATGTTCGTTCCTCACCCAGCCGCAGTTTCTGTCCAGCCTTTGTGTCATTCATCTACACATTACTCTCTCTTTCTTGTCCCTTCCTGTTCATGAGTGTCCTACTACGGTAGATGTTTTCTCCCACTGTGGAAAAGTCAAAACGTCATACTCCTTTTCACAAATGTCGTGTTTTTAGACTTTGAAAAAACCCGGAACATATAGCGATCCGACAGTAACTTTTCCCTGACACCAAGAGAGATCTTTAGAACCCATGAAACCGGGACAGTTGCGGGAAAACCGAAATGAATGGAAACACAGAGCACTGTTTGGTGGGAGACTTACTGAGTATGTGTAATAATATGTAGTAACTCTATTGGCGAGTCTTAACCAACAAATACAGCACAATACACAGTGCCTTATGATTTACGATGGAGTTAAAATAAGGTGGAGGTGGTGCAACACGTATAGAACTACCCTGAAGATGGAGGCAGCATGATGCTCTGCAAAGTCAGTAGACTACATGACGTCACGTCCCAGAGAACAGCAAACTTCGTGTACATGTAGTATAGTGTGACCGATCAGCCAGGTTTCAAGTCCCGACTCGCTGAATGTACTTCCTACAGCCAATATCCTGAAGTATTTACAATTACATTATGGTTCATGAAGACTATATGTGGGCCATATAAACAATGAGTAGACAAAAAGCTTGCTTTGTTTTTAGGCACGTTCGCAAAATCGCGAAAAGCGACTGTTAACTTTGTCGCGTTTGTCCGTCCGTCTGTATGTCCGCATGGAACAACTTGGATCCCACTAGACTTCATCAAATATTATATTTGAGAATTTTTCGAAAATCTGTCGACAAAGTCCAAATTTCATTAAAATCTGACAAGAATAATAACAGGTACTTCACATGACGACCAATCTACATGTATAATAACATCTCCATGAATTCTTCTTATAATGAGAAATGTTTCAGACAAAAGTTGTAGATAGAATCAAAACACGTGTTGTGTGCAAC
>Ga0123355_10007049_pt1 | contig 16746 bp, 10 predicted proteins | sample TergutEmb28metaG_3_FD_89872 | JGI IMG/M metagenome (GOLD analysis project Ga0123355, IMG submission 89872) | Embiratermes neotenicus P1 segment gut microbial communities from Petit-Saut dam, French Guiana - Emb289 P1 | ecosystem: Host-associated > Arthropoda: Insects > Digestive system > Gut ...
CAGTTAGTCGCAGACTCCTGAAGATGGTCGTATTAACGGCCGAAACATGTTGAGCATTGAATGAGTATTGAATATATAATAAAATAAGTGGCATCAAGTTGGTTTCTCTCTACTCAACTATAAAGATGATGCACGGTCCCATAAACATAAGAGTCTTAATACTGTATACACAGCAATAGGTATTTGTCATACTGGTTATGTTGACTGTCTGCTAGCGAGTTCCATCCTGACCCTACTAGCAGACAGTCAACATAACAAGTATGACAAGTACCTATTGCTGTGTATACAGTATTAGGAATCCTGATGATGGACAGTAAATGTGTTCGAAACATGTAGAGTTGTTTACCAAATAAAGTTTAGAAAAATTGCATCTCGTTGGCTTTTATTATAAGAATACTTTCAAACTGTCTTCATTTATCAAACATTTATTTCATTGTGTAAACAAATGCATCTGTATTTTGCATAAATAACAAATTTAAATTTACCAATTTTCTGGCCCAAAAAAATCCTACAAAAATGTACGGTCGGTACGAAACGCAGTCTCACTATCCATGCCATCAATATTGTACATTTTTATAGGTCATGTCATGAACATATAATGGAAGACTAAATGAAGCATCTGTGTAATCAGTTAAGGAAGCACAATCCACGTACACTGCGAGCAATGACTTGTGCAAAATCGCCGGCCTGGACGGGTACCGCAAAATCTCGCCCCTCCCCCACCGGGCTTCGATCCCCGGACGGTCCAACCCGTAGTGAGTCGCTATACCGACTGAGCTATCCCGGCCCACGGTTTGCAGATTTGATAGTCGACATGTTGGTACTGCTTAACGAAAGGCCCGTAGTTTGTGCCACGTTATTTGGGAGCGAATAACCGAGTAAGTCTGCCCTGTAGGCCTGCATTCAGTGAAGTGTCTGGTGACAGGACAAAGGACATTTGTTTATTCTTTGTCACGTTAGGACCAACTCTCGGACTCGCCCATTTTCCTACCATCTAGTCAACAAACCATCGAATCATAAAGTGGATTACCCAAGGCTAGGAATATGTGGAGCTTTACCTCCAATTCCCTAAATATTTTCATTTGTTACTCTCCAACTAAAACATACAGAATTATGAAAAGGGGTTACATGTTGAACGTATGGGAAAATTAAGACAAGCATAACAAAATCTGATTGATATAGCACTGTAATAACAGTCTGGGGATCGGATCGGAGTATATTTTGAAACGTGTTAATGATTAAGTATAATTTTTTAAGTTTTGTTGACCGTGCATTCCTGTGTAATCGTTTTCAATGAAACCAACTGTCTCTCTGGTTTGCTGCAACAGACCAGACAGCCAACCATACAGAGTGAAAAATACCAGTGTCGCATAAATACAGGAAGTTCTCCTGATGATGGGCACATAGTTGCCCGGAACAGGTAGAGAAGTTGAAATAAATGTACTAAGAAGTAGGACGCACCTAGTTGGCTTTATTTGTAAAAGATTAATTATAATATTAAAATGAAAATGGAAATAATTGTTTACAAAAACGTGAGCTAGATCAGCACGCACGGCTGTAATGAATTTTATAGATACTGTCACAGTTGGGGAAATTACTGATAGTGTGTATAGAAGCAGATAGAGGAAGACTAGTATGTAGTCTATACCGTAAATTTACGAAAGGATAGACCGTGTACAGCCGGGTGTTTAACCGTTTAATGACGAAGCACAGAATGTTTCATTTAAAGAGTCAGTCCGTACCGCGCTGTAAACATTTTCATCTCGGTTATAAAAACAAATCAATTTATGATGTAAGTGGCACAAGTCGCTGTTTGTTCTCAGATAAATACAAAACACATAAATACAGCGTGGGCAGAATGTCAGAACGTACAGTTGTTGAATGTTAAACCGGTTGATGCATCACGTAACCAGTAGGCTTTAAATGGTTATATGGTTTCGTTATAAAAATAAGAAAAATGAAACCACCTTGACAAATGCTCTCTGAAGTACAGTCAACACGCGAACGTCGAATTAATTATAGTGACAGCGTTCCATATTAATCTTCCTTCGGCTTATCTTCTATAACCCTCTACCAATAACACATTTCGTGATCAAAAATATTCCTAAGAGCATTCTTTCCATTTTTACCTTATCATTTATCAGTTTCACTTCAAAACTTTAGACAGACATTTCACTCAGTTCGTATCGCATTTCACGCTCTGGATTTTTTCTTTCACTACTTCTTTCTCTCTTTCTTTTTCCTTTCCTTTTTTTTTTTGCCTTCCCCTTTTGTGTTTTTTTAGAGGTCGGAATGTCTCCTGGTTATAAACGCTATCCTCTTTTACGCAACGCCACAAAATATATTATTTATCAAAGTTTCAGACTAATTTTTTGTCTCCATCTTCGGAGTTAAGGTAAAGTTTCAAGATGCATTCAGCAGGTGCCTCTGAAACGTCACAAATTTCTATCACACTGTATGGAGTCACACCCCATAAGACATTATGCTACAGGGTCAGTTGCGCAGGAACCCCAAATATTCTGTTGCTTTACACGAAGCACAAATATATTAAAATTTCACATAAGCAATATATTTATTCTAATTTACCAATAGTTACAAGCACTGGGCGACGGTAACGGTTTGCTAACTCTTTAAAGCCCAGTGGTCACTATACGTACCACCAGGTTTAACATTCACAAATTCTACGTTCTGCTCACATACTGTATTTATGTGTTTTGCGTGGATCTCAGAACAAACAGCGATTATTTCCCTATACAGCATTAACTGGCTGGTTTTTATAACGGAGGTTTAACCCTTTAAAGCCCAGTGGTTACTATATGTACCACCAGGTTTAACATTCAACAATGCTACGTTCTGCTCACATACTGTTTATGTGTTTTGTGTGGATCTCAGAACAAACAGCGATTATTTCCCTACACAGCATTAACTGGCTGGTTTTTATAACGGAAATTTAACACTTTAAAGCCCAGTTCTTACTATATGTACCACCAGGTTTAACATTCAACAATTCTACGTTCTGCCCACAGAGTGTATTTATGTGTTTTGTATGGATCTCAGAACAAACAGCGATTATTTCCCTATACAACTTTAACTGACTGGTTTTTATAAGAGATTTAATCCGTTAAAGCCCAGTGGTCACTATATGTACCGCCAGTTCAACATACACAAACTCCACATTCTGCCTACACAGTGTATTTATGTGTTTTGTGTAGATCTGAGAACAAACAGCGACTATTTTCCTATACAACATTAACCGACTGGTTTTTATAACGGAGATTTAACCCTTTAAAGCCCAGTGGTCACTATATGTACCACCCGATTTAACATTCACAAATTCTACGTTCTACTTACACAATGTATTTATGTGTTTTGTTTGGATCTGAGAACAAATAGCGATTATTTCCCCACACAGCACTAACTGACCGGTTTTTATAACCCGAGACGGAGTGCGTTTACTGCGCGGTACGAGCTGAAGCTTTAAATGTAATTCATGTTAATCGTGTTATATACAGTGAAAGTACTTTTCTGTCCAATGATCCCCGATTCCGGAACAGTATATAGTTTTTTGGAAGGTTCCCACAATGAGCCCCTTTCTCTTGCTAGTTACAGCAGCACGTAGATAAAGACGATTATGCAGTATTGGCGGAATGATAGTGATACGGGAAAACCGAGGTACTCGGAGAAAACCCCGTCACTGTGCCGTACTCGTGTCTACCTGCCGTTGCGCCTGCCACATAGACAAACGGGGCAAGCCTCGAAATCTTTAAAAAACACCGTTGAGAGCATTGGATAGCAAATAATTTTTTACGTAGTTTCCAGAAGCGTTACCTTTGTGTTATTCAAACATAAACACTTTATAAGTGTCATTTCTCTTAAGACATGTCCAGATAAGTAAAGGGTACCATTTTGCTGACCAACAGTAATTGATATCACAAAATAATCTCGTCCTCTTTTTCTTTGACTGAATCCCACAAACAGTCTCACACGACAGGCAAAGGACGTTTTAAAAAAGCGTCCATATTACATAGCCGTCTTACATTTTCAATCCCCAAATTTCATCGAAATCCATTCTGTAGTACTGAAGATTCAATATACGGATGATGACACAGAAATAACGTCACATTTGTACTTGCAATGCGATGCGAACTTGGGTAAGGAAAACGAAGACAAGTTTAGGTTACATACAGGTTGCTACAAACGTAAAAATATAACATGGGACTCCGAGTCGTGTTCAAAAAGAGCCCGAACTTTTTAAATAGCGCGCCAACCAGCATAGTTAGCGCGCTTCTGCTACTGAGCGCACCTAGCGTCAGGTTTTGACAACAGACTGCCATTTGTCCCGTTTCGCTATGGGCATTAGTCGTCGAGCTACATCCGCTGACCTGAGCACGTGCACGAGCTGTTCGTCGGATTAGTGACAAAGTGACAATGAAAGAGCTTGAAGAACAACGTGTGTGTGTATGTGTGAAATTTTGTTGCAAACTTGGTAAAAATTTTACATAGACATTTCAATTGCTTAACCAAACATATGCAGTGGATGAGGAAAGGATCTCCTCGACCAAAAAAATCACGGATGAGTCGGTCAAAGATCAGGGTGTTTTTGGTTGTGCTTTTGGATTGGAAAGGCATTGTCCATCATGAATTTGTACCACGTGGTCAGATGGTAAACAAACAGTTGTACCAGGAAGTTTTAGCGTGTCTGAGGGATGCTGTGCGGAAAAAGAAGCCTGAACTGTGGGAAAATCAGACTTGGATTTTGCACCACGACAACGCGCCGGCTCACGCGTCGCTCCTCATCCACAGTTTTCTGGCAAAACATCAGACATCCTTTATGCCCCATCCACCTTATTCTCCGGACTTAGCCCCAGCAGACTTTTTCCTGTTTCCCAAATTTAAAAACACTTTGAAAGACGTCGTTTCCAAACCATAGAGGAGATTCAGGAAAACACGACAAGAGAACTGCTCGCCATCACAGAAAGTGCGTTCCAGGAAGCATTCCAACAATGGAAGAAAAGTTGGGAACGGCGTATCGCCAGTAGAGGGGACTACTTTGAAAGGAACGGTGCTTAAAATGCTGTAAAATGAACAATAAAGTCTTCATAGCAAAAGTTCGGTCTTTTTTTGAACGTTCCTTATACTCATAACAGCGTAAACAATGAATACCCGCAGAATTTGGGTGAAGAAACCACTTAGAAAACCGCCGCTTTTTCCAGTGAACGAAAGATGTTTAGAGGGTGTGAAGTGGCTGAAGTGACACAGAACTTTTTCAGTGGCGGATTTATGTCCAGTAGTACAATATCTGTAAGTTACGCATTTAACAGGTCAGTCAGTCACAAGCTGGTCTGTCGGTTAGGTTAGGAAGACAAAAATTTAAAAACTTTTCCGAACTGCAAAACATAAAACACGTAATGCAGCAACAATACTTGTCCGGCTGCACTTCCCCCACGCTCTCCTGCACACAAAGTCATCTTGTTGCGGTCAATCCAGACACCGCCACCATTTCACGTCTTCAAATACACAATAAAACACTATTTTTTTCAACTCGCCTGCAAAGACAGGAGGGATCAAGTTCCCCCTGTTTCACTCGTCCTACACCGCCTAGCAGCACAGCTACATATATGCGCGCGCACACACTACACTACCTCTCGCCATTACTACACAAAATGTCGGAGAAACAAGCCACCTGTTTCATTAACAGATAAGCCCACACTATAGCGGAAAACAACATATATATAAATTCACTATACCACACAGTGCTTTCAAGCAAAGTACATAAAAGCTCAGTTCAGTATGTTATGCGATCTACATGTCATCTATAGCAGTTAACAATATTACCATACAATGCAACATGTACCGAACTGACTTCACACGTTGAACGCGAAATTTATATGCTTTAAAATTTTACTTTAAGAGTCTATCACGATTGAATCTGTGAGTTTCTAAGTTACACTACTATCAAAATATACCGGGCGGATCTTTTCGGAAGCCTAATGTCAGAGTTCCGTTTAAAATACTGATATAACACTTCTAAAGAAGAAGAAAAGTAGAAGAAGAAGGAAAAGAAGAGTAGAAGAAAAGAAGAAGAGAAGAAGAAAAGAAGAAGAGGAGGAAGAAGAAAAGAATAAAAGAAAAAGAAGAAAAGGAGAGGGGAAGTGAAAGGGAAACTGGCAAATGGAGTGGGTAGCCAGTACTCTTCACACTACCCCGGAACATGGTGTATCCAGCATTACTACCGCTGATACGCACACCTCGGCTGCCAGCAGTCGTCTGAACTGACCATCACCCCCCCTCCCAGATTTAAATTGACTTCTCCGTTTCGCCGAAAGACGAAAAGTGGTTTCTGCGCCTGTGCCATCACATTTCAACTGACCTCTACAACAAACAATGGCAGTTGGCTGTTGACAGGTCACAGGCCACGCTACAGCAGTGAGAAGCCAAGATGGTGGTAAATTCTTAAACATATATTTCTTTCCCGGCTTGGAAAGAACGATTCGTGTAGAGAGGGGATTGTTTGAGAAAGGGTTGAGAACTTGGTCCAACGGATTTAGAAATAAAAGAAAAAACTGAAGTAGAAGACTGGAAGGTAAAAACTAAAGAGTAGAGAGAAGACCAAGGAAATCTTGATTAGAAATCTTCTTCGGAGGGAGATCCGGGTAAGACATCGTGCTGAAGATTGGTGTTGTTGAAATGGAGTTTATCGATTAGCCATATCATCGGTCGAAGCTCAAACAGAATTAACTTTCAAAAACTTATATTTGTTTTTTCCATGAATTTTAATCAACTTTCAACGTTCCCTATCATTTCATTAAAAAAACATTAATTTGTACTAAAGAAAAACTCTCGTTTTTACGTAATGGTGTGGAAATTAACAACGCACACATCCTTCTCTTTAGTCCATCACGGAAAAAAGTAAAGGAAATAACTTCATTATTTTCCCGTCTTACTCAGTAAATTTCTGTTCTAATTCAAGGGTGGAAAAAACTCTTTTCAAGGAAGATGACAGCTGCGTCATACATGGACTATGTGAGGCCTGAACACTGATACATATACAACAATTCCATCTGTCTGATATAATAATAATAATAATAATGATATTTATTTACTGCAATTGGGTTGTCACCCGGCGACAGTTGTTTTTTTACACGTATACAAAATATGAAATTGGTTATTAATAAATTTAAGTCGGGAGGGCTACATAAGAAGCATGTAGTGGCAACTTGGAATCTTGGGAACCATCTCAGCATTTGATTTTGGGCACAGGGAAACCAAGAAAAACCTGTGTTGAGGTGGCCGGTCGCAGGACTTTCCGAATACTGACTTCTAGTCAGCAATCCGGCATCCAAAGTAAAAACAGCAATGCCCACTCAGTACAACAAATACACATAAGATGACAACAATGCACATAAGGGAACTACAATAATACACAAGACAACTAACAACAATACACACAAGACAACTAACAGCAATACGCACGAGACAACTAACAACAATACACACGAGACAACTAACAACAATACACACCAAACAACTAACAAACCCTACACACAAGACAACTAACAACAATACGCACGAGACAACTAACAACAATATACACAAGACAACTAACAAAATTACACACAAGACAACTAACAATAATACAAACAAGACAACTAACAACAATACACACGAGACAACCAACAACAATATACAGCAAACAAATAACAACACTACACACAAGACAACTAACAACAATACGCACGAGACAACTATCAACAATACACACAATACAACTAACAATAATACAAACAAGACAACTAACAACAATACACACGAGACAACTAACAACAATATATACCAAACAACTAACAATACACACAAGACAACTAACAAAAATACGCACGAGACAACTAACAACAATACGCACAAGACAACTAACAACAATATAAACAAGACATCTTAAAATACAACAGTGACATGATGTCTCTGGGTTATCGATTCCCAACGTTTCGAAAACATACAGTGCTTCCATCCTCAGGATTTGGACCCCTTACGCCACATCGTATCCCAGAATAAACGAATCCTCCAACACACAGCTGTGATAAAACTCAAAACTCTCAAACACATAAGTTTGCCGGCCAAGTTTGTAACGACTCTCTCACTGCATGGAACAGGGCCTTTATTGAGAAACTAACAGGTTTTCAGCTAGTCAAGAAATTTCCCGCATTTTATGGAACCCGAAGGTTCATTACCGCATTCACAAGTGTCCGACACCTGTCCCTATCCTGAGCCAGCTTGATCAAGTCCATAACCCTACACACCACTTCCTGAAGATCCATCACAATATTATCATCTCATCAATGCTTCGGTCTCCCAAGTGGCCTCTTTCCCTCAGGTTTCCCCACCAGAACCCTTTATACGTCTCTCCTCTTCCTCATACGCACTACATGCCCCGTCCATCTCATTCTTCTCTCCAGGTCCGAAGCAATGTACGAATGTTTCGTAATACGATACGTTTTTACGGGGAGGAGTTTTTAGCACCTCGCCCTAATAACAAGCTGGAGGACCACACCTTGTCGGCTGTCCGCGACTGTTTATTCAATATATTCGCAGCTACCTACCATATTGGAGGCCGTTCCTCCATCCGTAACCCGAAGACACGCCATGCTGTGGTGACAGGGACCCACTTATCATGGCGTTTATAGGGAAACTGCGACAATATATCCCAGGCGTCGGCTCTAAAGCTTGCGTCGGCAGTTTGCAGAATCCCGAAGGAAGTAATTGAGGACATGAGAACTGCAACATAACAATGTTAATATTCCGCGAATATATCCATGGTCGGCCATCTTCGGACACACACGCTAGCAAATGTACATGACTGGACGAGAAATCAACGTAGCCTGGTCAACTTAAAAAGTGGATCGGTATGTGCGCTGAGAGTGCCGTGAGCATGACGCGGGACATATCGCTCATGCACGAACAATGACAGTGTTTCCTACACATCACCGAGTAATGTTCATCCTAGAACAGACCACGAAGGCCCAGAGGGAGAATAGAGATAAAGCCCTACTCTTTCTTTAACCTCGGCGCTAGAAGGGGTGGGTGGTCAACGCCACGCCCCGGCCGCTTTACCTCCGGGAAAGACCTGGTAACTATTGTACAGGAGGCTGGGTGGGACCCAGGGCCGGTCTGGACGGATGCGGAAAATCTCTTCCCCACCGGGATTCGATCTCCGGAGTGTCCAGCCCGTTGCGAGTCGCTATACCGACTGAGCTATAGCGGCCCACATGCATCACCGAGCACAAACGAAGCAAAGGGTAAATAAGTGGATGAAGAGAGATAGATTGGCCGCCTAGTAAATTCTGTGGGCACATGAAGGGAATTCAGTGCGATCGGATTTTAGCCAAACTTGAAAAATTCGTGACGTCAATTTTATAATGTTCAGGTGAGACATCCCGCTGTGTTCAATGAACAGTAATATAATATAATATAATATAATATAATATAATATAATATAATATAATATAATATAATATAATATAATATAATATAATATAATATAATTTCTTATATATTTATATATTAATGCTCCTGACGTCAATTCAATCGACATATCTATCTACCACTACAGAATACAACGTGACGGTTCGGAGTCAGCACTTTGGCTCCACATTCATAACATGGCCGCCTTCCGTAATGGAAGACTTCCTTGGTTTCTTTGGGCCTCCGTGGCGAAAGGAAGTAGAGGCGACTTTCTTATCAACTCGTTCTGACCCCGTCACTCACAGTTTACGGCTGCATAACTCCGGCGTCTAAAAACTGCCGTTACATGAACAGCAAGGCAGTAAAGGGGAAATTAATACAAAATAAAGCCAATATAAGTTTTTACTTTGTCAGACTCGGGCCCGTGCTTGGAAACTTAGGATAAGCTGTGGTAAGTCTAAACTGAAACTTCTGCCGCTATATGGCACTTCACACACGTGTCAATACAGCGCACGTGTTACATGAAGAAGAATCTTGATACAATAACACTTCAAAGCGTCTACAACAAGGTGGGGAGTGCACGCGGTGGCGCAGTTAGTTGAGGCACTGCGCTACAAGCCGGAAGGTCGCGGGTTCGATTCCCGATGGTGTCACCGGAATTTTTTATTGACATAATCCTTCCGGCCGCACTATGGCCCTGGGGTTGACTCAGCCTCTAACAGAAATGAGTACCAGGAATATTTCCTTGGGGGTAAAGGCGGCTGGTGCGTACAGCTGACCTCACCGCCTTGATGTGCCGATTATCTTGAAGCCTTAACCTCCTGCAACCCTCACGGCCTGTCCAGGCCTGTAATTGGATTGTTTTACCTTTACCTTCAAAAAACGGTCTTCCTAATCTCTATTCCTGTAATTTCGAGCCACTTTGTAGCCTGTTTCTTTTAACGCCGCACCAAAACACTCGGGCTTTGTCGCGCAGTGAGCCTGCATTCGCCGAGATACTCTGCAACAGCTGCGCCGAGCAGGACAGTGATAAAAGAAACGCACTGCAGCGAACACTTTTCATACTGCTTCTAGTTAAACTCCTACCCTGCTAATATGGTGAGCTCCTAATAATGCCAGCAAATGGCAGATGGGATTTAATTCGGCGTTTAAAGGGTTAAACCTCTTACACTGCAGAGGTAACTGAAAGCCAGGAGTTTTTACAATAACTAAACTTAATAAAAACTTAAAGTCAGCCCGTTACAGGCCCGGTGTGATCCAGAGGGTGGGTAGAGGTATAGCTCTACTATTTGATGACGAAATCTGGTTTCTGCGCGTGTGCCACCACATTTCAAACGCAGTGTACCATCGTAAACAGCAAATACGTGGATGCCAAATAGTTGGTGATTCTAAACAAGATATGGAAAGGATAAAGATTATAGAGATGCAGGCGTCAATATGACTTCGAGACGACTTTTTTGTGTATTTTCCAGGGTTAGCAATGTTGATGTTGGTTGGACTAGCAAAGGTGTGCATTGCAACGCTGCAGTGAAGTTGTGACAGACGGATAAGATCTGATGGGAGATATGTTGTGAGACTGGGAACATAGATGGAGCCAGGGGTGATGCTCAGAGGGTGGCACTTGGCCGATTTCCATGCACCAGCACACAGCAGCAGTGGTATAAAGGACAAAGCCGTTATTAATGTTTCCCAGTTGTCCACAGATTTCAGCTTACAATAATTTTTATAAAATCAACTTCCACGTGCACCAGACTGTATACACGTCAGACATTAGTAAGTCTGCTACATGTTACGGCAAGTCACGGGTGCCATCATCAGGGAGTCCACTCAGTAGCTAAATTAGGGAACTCAAAATGATCTGTTGCATAGTAAAAGAAGTAAATGTCACCCTTGTACAGGGACTGAGGCTCTGTACAGGCCGTATGGCCCATAGGGGGAGTAGAGGTACAGCTCTACTGTTTCTTGACCACGACACTAGAAGGCGGTGAGGGGTCAGCGTCTAACCCTGGCCGCTTTTTACCCCCGGGAAAGACCCGGTACCCATTGTACAGGAGGCTGGGTGGGCCCCAGGGCCGGTCTGGACAGGTGCAGAAAATCTCGCCCCCACCGGGATTCGATCCCCGGACCGTGCAGTCCTTATCAAGTCCCTATTCCGACTGAGCTACCCGGCTCACCCGTTGCATAGTAAGTGCGTAAAAAAGGCGCGCATTTGCACACAGATTACATTTTCAGTTAAAACAAACGAATATCCACAGCATAGAAGTTAAAGAACGAAATGGAGAGGGCTCTTTAAGTGACAGTGTGCGAGTGGGTTATGAACGGCAAGCAATGGGACTAAATAATAGTCCTTTAAACCTAACATAACCTAATCTAACCTTCCCACGTGCGCCGGAACAGCGACTCGCTAAGGGATTGACGGTCCGAGGACCAAACCCCGGTGGACGTGGAATTTTCTGCACCCTTCTACACCGCCCCTGGTGCGCCCCAGCCTATTGTACAACGGGTACCGGCTCTTTCCCGGGGGTAAAGTGGCCGGGGCGTGGATTTGACCACCCACACTATCTAGCGTCGAGGTTAAAGAAAGAGCCCAGGTATACTTCTACCAGAGTGCTGATAAGTCCTTAGCCCTACCAGGAAGGAAACAAGCTCGGAAGCATGTCAGGGACGCGCGCGATTTCAACAACATCGAGACGCGAGATGTCATCGAGTTTTTTTTTTTCCTGCAAGGCAAGGCGCCGAAGGCAATTCAAGCCATTCTGACAGAAACATTAGCTTGTTTCCTTCCTGTTCGGGCTAAGGATTTATCGACACCCCTGTAGTCCCTCTTTCGGCCATTAAGACCTATTCTAGGGTGAATTTTACCTTGAACTTTTTTTTACAAATTGTATATGAACAACCAACAACGGCGCTCTAATTTTAGGAAGTAATTTTAGTTGTATGTTGACCAAAATATTTCGGCCAATAATCCGACCATCTTCAGGGTGGTGATACAACAATACAGCTGTAGTCAAGTGTGTCACCACCACTTCATAATACTATATTTATACTACTTACTCACTTATTTACATAATCCTTCTGGCCGCACTGTGACCCTGGGGTTGACTCAGCCTTTAACAGAAATGAGTACCAAGAATATTTCCTTGGGGGAGGGGGGTAAAGGCGGCCGGTGCGTAGGGCTGACAACCTTACCACACTCATATGCTGGCTGTCTTGAAATCTGGGAGCCTCAACCTCCTGGAAACCTCAGGGCCTGTCCAGGCCTGTAATGGGATTAATTTACCTTTTTTTACTTACTTACTTACTTACTTACTCCATGGTGCAGAGTCCTTCTAGAGAAACTAACTGGTTTGCAGCTAGTCAAGAAATTTCCCGCATTTATGGAACCCGAATGTTCATTACCGCATTCACAAGTGCCCGCCACCTCTCCCTAACCTGAGCCAGCTCGATCCAGTCCATACCCCCACATCCCACTTCCTGAAGATCCAGCTTAGTATTATCCTCCCATTTACGCCTGGGTCCCCCAAGTGATCTCTTTCCCTCAGGTTTCCCCACGAAAATCAAGTATACGCCTCTCCTCTCCCCTATACAGGCTGCATGCACCGCTCATCTCATTCTTAAATATATATCTATACTACAATTGTATTTTATTATCAGCACACTGAAGATGGCCGGATTATGGGCCGAAACATGTTGGTGAAAATATTACATGTAAAAATACGTCATGAAATTAATGTACATATGTTGGGTGTTGATATATTTTAGAAATTTAATTAATGGAATACGGAACATATTTACATACCACTACTCCCCCTCTGGGCCTTCGTGGCCTGTTCCAATGTGACCTTTACCTTTACCTTTACTTTCGCAAGCTACGCACGTCATATCACGATCGGTCTCTCTGATTGAAAGGATCTGGGCTTTGAGAAAACCAACAGCTACAACGAGCCGCTCCTGCAGCCTCTAAATATGTTCATAGCTACTGGTGCCTCTCCAACAGCAATAAAAAAATTATTACCATAAACACGCACAAAGAAGAGGTTGTCTTTAGGTAAAAAAAAGGAACGTAAAAATTCTAGATAAAAGTGGGCCGCCGATACATTTAAACAAATCTGAATAATGTTTTGGTGAATCTCAAGGTCAGAAAGCGTGGGAGCACGTCGGCGCACAGAAGGAATTCGGCGAAAAAAGGGTACAAACAGGTTCATTAGAGCCCAGTTGGTTAAGAACAAGATGCATGGGCGGCGGGCTCTTTGTGAGCTGACTTTATTACAAGTTCCTATTTACGTAAAACTATAACGGCATAGAAGACTTTAAAGTTATCTTTCTAGAAACAAAACAGCAGCACTACCGCGCAGACCGCTCCTCGTCCCTCTCCCTCATTTTAATTCAAAATTCGAAATACCGTCAGGATATGTGTGATGTGATATGTTATTGATTAGAAGAATATATGGTCCTAAATATGAAAATGGGGAATGGAAAAGTCGGACGAATCGAAACCTAGAAGAGATGGGCAAAGGAGAAAATATAGTAAAATGGATAAAAGGGCAAAGGATAAGTTGCTTAGGTCACCTAGAGAGAATGGAGGAGGATAGGATGTACAAAAAGATCTTCTTCACTCAAGAACTGAAAGGGACGAGAAGATGGGGAAGACCCAGGAAAAGATGGAAAGAGGAAGTAGAAGGAGATCTTCAAGTGCTGGAAGTGAGAAAATGGAGAGAGTTGGTGGAAGATAGGAAAAAATGGAAGGACATTTTTCGACAGGCCAAAGCACACAGTGGGCTGTAGTGCTAATGGAAGAAGATATGATATTGATGTATTGTTAACTGCAGTTGGTTTGACACCCGGTGGCAGCAGTACAGTACACATTTACACACAAAGAGTACACAGAACAACACAATGAAACAGAATACACAGAACGGAACATATATAATAATAATAATAAAATATAAACACAACAATAAGAATACATAATTTACCAAATTAAACAGAAGCATACATAACATACAACCATATATCCAATGATATAAAATAGAACCAAGAGAATGTGAAGGAATATAAGAATATGAAGGTAAAAGGAAAAGCAATCCAATTACAGGACTGGAGAGGCCCTGAAGGTTCCAGGAGTTTCAGACTCTCATATTTCAAGACAATCGGCACATGAAGACGGAAAGTTTGTCCGCCCTACGCACCGGCCGCCTTTACTCCCAGCAAATAATCCTGGTATTCATTTCTGTTACAGGCTGAGTCAACCCCAGGGCCATAGTGCGTCCGGAAAAATTATGTCAGTGAAAAATTCGGAAGACATCATCGGTAATCGAACCCGCGAACTTCCGACTTGTAGCGCAGTGCCTCAACCAACTGCGCCACCGCGTGCCCCTGTAAGAATATGAAGGAATGTAGAATATGAAAGAATATCACAATACTCGTACAACAATCCTTGCCGTAAAGCTCTTAAAACTCCGGTCCCATCCCATGTTCAAATCCCACTAGTCATTGTACAGGTAAATTTTCCCTTTGCACACCTTAAAGACATGCAGGGGAAGTAGAGGTAAAGCTCCACTCATTCTCACCCCGGCAGTAATGGACGTGAGTGGTCAGCATCAGGCCACGGCCGCTTTGTCTCCAGGAAAAGACGCCGGTGTCCATTTAATAGGGGGCTGGGTGGGCCTCGTGGGCAGTGGAATACGTAATATTTATTGCGTTTGAACTGCAACAGTGGTCACGCGAACGCGCTTCAATATTACGTTACACGTATATGGACTGCCTTGGTATAAGTACTGACAAATGAATTCGCAATGGGTAAGGCGTCACATCACAGAAGGTCTGAAACTTTATCAAGACCGCTGAGAGAACCTCAAATGTCGCAAAAATAATTAGTTTTCAAATTTGTACTCCATTGGTATGAATGTGCCTTTTTTTAACCCCAAATTAATGTCTACCTGGTAGGATTCCTCGTAGAACATCCTGTATAATACAGTCAGCTATGTCTGTCACTCCCTCCCACAGTGCACCCAGTTTATTCGCACGATGTTGTTTAATTTAAACATAATAAAACTACTTATTATTATTCTTACGACTGGAGCAAGACGTCAGTACAGGACGTAGCGTCATTCTGCAAAACACGTTCAGCTAGTCATTTGCATAGACAAGCATTCAGAAATCGTGTGAATTTACATACGCAGTAATTCACGGACCACTACTGCAGTCCGATCTGCCATGCGCACAACACAGGAAGGATCGTCAACAACCCCACATGCGCGCAATAATCTGAACTTAATAAATACAGCTCCTACAGTAAAACTTAACTGCAGATTCGTTTTCGACTGCCCTCAAATTTTACCCCCCTTTGCACGCACAAGTGCCAAAAAATTACGTAACAAACACCTTGATGCGGAAAACATTCTAATTTGGAAGTGTACGTGAGACAGGTGTAGCAAATAGTACACACCAGACCCCAAAGCAGTCATCATTGACATTTAAGCGTTTGTGTCACCGTGACACTAGAGCTTGGATTCCGGCGTAGAAAAAAATATTATGGTAAATGTGTGTAGCCAGGTGACAGCTTGCTTCACGTCGGCGTCTGTTGCAAATCGCACGCGAGCCGGGAGATCCTTAAGGGGACCAAAGAGGTGTAAATCGCTCAGCCATCAGGACTTGACTAGTCAAGGCGCAATATCTGGGAGGTTATGAGGGTATGGACCGTCCTCCTTCAAGTGTCGAACCCCCCCCAAGCGATGCCTTTCACATAGCCATAAAACTACCCCAGAACACTGTTAGCTGTGACGGTAATGTGCTGTGAATTAAATATCGAGTTAGGCTGCTTTTGAAATGTGATGGCACACGCGCGGAAACCAGATTTCGTCCTTCGGCGAAATGGACGAGTTCAATTAAATTGGCCGGGGGGGGGGGGGTCAGTTCAGTCGACTACTGATAGCCGAGGTTTGCGCATCGGCGGTAGTAATGCTGGATACGCCATGTTCCGAGGTAGTGTGAAGAGTACTGGCTACCCACTACATTCGCCAGTTTCCCCTTCACTTCCCCACCCGCGCGTCACTGCGTGCCTTCACATTTCAACTGGACTCTACGATGGAACTGTGGGGAGCTGAAATATTATTTAAAGAATGAGTCTGGCAATTTTGGTGAGGTGGGCTCCGGAAATAGAACCAAAATTTTATTTCTTGGACGATTTTCGCAGCTGCAAATTCTCCCCCCCCCCAATAAATAGTTCTAAATAAAAACAACCACCCGATATCCATTTAAAATTAATCTAGTGTAAAGTTAATAAAA
>Ga0123355_10007050_pt1 | contig 16741 bp, 10 predicted proteins | sample TergutEmb28metaG_3_FD_89872 | JGI IMG/M metagenome (GOLD analysis project Ga0123355, IMG submission 89872) | Embiratermes neotenicus P1 segment gut microbial communities from Petit-Saut dam, French Guiana - Emb289 P1 | ecosystem: Host-associated > Arthropoda: Insects > Digestive system > Gut ...
GGGTGAGTTTTTTTTTGGGGGGGGGGGGGGCAAGGTTGATTGTATGGCCTTGAAGAGGGCTCTTCAGCACCTTACTCATCCTGATTCAGCTTAATAACCCATCTCAATAAGTGAGTGTAGGATTTATGTGACATGTTGAAGATCAGGCCATTGACACTGTTTATGATTAAGGTCAGTCTCAGTTGCCTCCCCATATGGCTACATTTGTTCTCAATTGCTTGACCCTGAAGACGAAGGCATTATGGTGCTTCACAAGGTTTGGAACTATGACCTGGAAGACATGCTATGAGATCCCAGAAGTACTGAACCTTTCATCAACGCCAGAATAAATAACGTGAAATATTGCATGATATTTTTTCACCTGCTGCACCCAATGAATAAATCATCCAAGAGTTGTAGCATTCAGTGCGAGGACAATGAGGCATCAGCGAATTCTATCAATTCTACTCACATAACTTTAAAAAATCTTGTATGTTTTAAATGGGAAATTGTGTTATGTGAAATCATCTGGAACGTTCATTCCCCAGTTGTGCTTCGCTGATCCCTACGGATCCCTGACCAGTTCCCAGGGGATCTGTGGATTACTATGATGACTACATTGAAGTTGAATTTTTGTTAAATGAAAGGAATAAAATTCCATTAAAACTTATTGTGGAATGTCTTTTGTTGGTGATGTGTTTGTTTCATAAAATCATAAGAATGTCTTGATAAGGAACCACTGTGTACCCATGAAGCAAATGATAGTTTAATTAAGGTCAAATCATGCAATGCACTGTTGTGTGTGGTACTGCTATGTATTTGTAGCTGTCTAAATTGAGTTCTGAGATATCATCTGGACACTCCTAATTTATATGAGCAAAGATGTGAAAATTTATGGTTATTTTTTGAAGCCAAGAGTGGGGTCTGCAAGCAAAGAAAAAAAGTTTGGGAAAGGTTGCTCTAGGAGATGTTAGGGGCACTGGTATCAAATATGAAATGTGGTGGAACCAAAAGATTATTGACATATTACAAAGGACAGGATTTTATGTGAGTTGTACTGAAGTTGCAGGTTTTTGCCAGTGTGAATAAGTATCATCGAACAGAGAACAGTAGCTTGATAATTTAATGTTCATTTACTGTGAAGGAATAGTTGGCCTAATGATGCAGTTGAGTTAACAGCTTTATTTGTACATGTATTCTTGAAGTGAATGTGCTTATAGATATACACTGTACTTTCATGAACTTATTCTCAGTCTGAAAGATGAGATTGAGATCTTTTAAAATACAGTTGAGTTTTCACCATTAAAATGTGCTATATGTTTGTGTGTTTCTGAGCAGCCTCAAAGTATGATGTTCCCTGGGTTACATCCAATGGCAATGATGTCTACCTCAAACATGGGCTTCACCTCGCGAGGCTCTGCGGGCTTCCCAGGTGGAATGTATGGCACAGGTCCGGCTCCCTACCCATCTATGTATCAGTCATCCATGCCTGCTGCCCAGTCTGGTGGACCACAGGGCGGAGACACTCAGGTATGTGCAGTTTATTCTAATATTTACTTGCTGTTAAAATTCAGTGGGTGATATGATCAAGTGTTTACATGATTTAGAGTGACACTAATTTAACATTAACCACAAAGGGAATGCGTAAGCCATGTTACCCTACAGAAAAATGCTGTCTTTGCAGGAAACCACATTTCTGTACATCCCAAATAATGCAGTTGGCGCCATCATAGGGACCAAGGGCACACACATTCGCAACATAATTCGCTTTTCAGGTGCATCTGTGAAGATAGCACCTCTAGAACAGGAGAAGCCTCAGGACCAGCAGACAGAAAGAAAGGTGACCATTGTTGGATCACCAGAATCACAGTGGAAGGTAATGCTATAAGTTGTAACAGTGTTGTTTCCACATTCTGAACTTCATTTTGGCAGGGCATTATAGTTTTTTCTTATTGCAGCTGTGTCGATTTGATCACTGGGAAGTTGTATTTTCATGAATTCAATGATTGAAGAATGTTAAGTTGCCCTATTGACTATCATATGGATGTAGAGCTTATATTCCATTGAGTAGGGGCCACTCTGCAAATGTTAAAGAATGGCTCGCTTGCCTGTATATGTTACCAGTAGTAGGTCTGATGTTTGGAAAATGTAAATATGTAAACCCGAAATACAGTGATTAATAATAATTTAAGCACACCATATTTTTGTTAGCTGCCCAGTAGAACTTTATCACACTTTCACCCGAAATGTTTCAAGTTTCGTGGAATTGCCTTCAGGGGTTACATTAAGAACAGATTCTGAAGGGGATTAAAAACATATCAAGTGAATGTTATAGCATCAGTTGTGATAATGTTGCATAGGATGGTTCATGGAATAACTTGATATGATATATAAGCACCAGGTAAGTCCCCCCCCCCAAAGTTTTATTGCAAGTTTATAGTAGCTTGTCACAAGATGTAGGGATGTGGACATTGCCATACGTTGGCCACTCTACCCCCAGGGAAAGACCTCCCAGTACCTGGAGAATCTATATTAATAACTAGGATATAAGCAACCTTAGTATCAATGTGGAATATTTGCAACCATGAAAGAGGTTCTACAACATACAAATCCAACTCTTCTTTGATAAAACTTTCACCTAACAGTCTGTGGTTACATTGTTGTGATATGAATACAAGTAAGTTTCAGAAAGTAAGGTAACTTTGTCTGCCTTGAAGTGGCATCATCCAACTGCTGATTCATGTAACAGGTATACAGATAATCTCTTCTGTACAGCCTCGAAAAGGTGCTCTTTTCTGATGTATTCCTGTTTGCTTGTTTGAGCACTATGAGGCTGAACGTCAGAATTTGAACAAATTTTCTTCTTACATGGTTCAATAGTTTATTATCACCATCAGGGAAAGGCTAAACAGAATACTCACAGGACTACCTTTTTGTTACTTTATGGACTACAATAAATTGGCTGAATAAAATCATGCAATATTTCCAAGATGTGTTACCACACATAATTTCCGTTCCATAAAGTTGTGTCTCTGTCACTTCTACGTCACATCTTCATGTGTTTACAGTGTTAATAGTCATAATTACAGTTTGCAGGAAATTAAGAAATTTGGCATTGGAATGGGCTGCACTTATGTGATGTTCATACCATATTTCATGAATGTCAGATCTGGTTCAAAGGTGAAGTGGACTTATACATGCACAGGCATCATGGTGATCTCAGCAGCTTACCACTACCATTTTAAGGAAATAGAGTAGAAATGAAATATGCAAGCTGTGATACATTGGACTACTAATAATTGAAGCTGTTAGGATTGGGAATTTGATAATTCAGTTCACATCCAGTAACTGTTTTATTATTATGTGCATATATATATATATATATATATAGTTTGTTGTTATTATTAAAATAATGCTTTGAATAACACTAGGCATAATGTATAATTTTCCTGTTCCAAACTAGTGGTGAAGGGGAGTGGTCATGTAACAGGGTTATCAGTATAAGATAACCTATTTTGAGCAACATAAAGCAACACTGTACACCAGCAGTTTTAACATGATCAGTGACTAATGAAAAAACTGGATTGTATAATGCAGTAATTTGAACTGTTCACCAAATATTGTTAAAGTGACCCAGTGAAGGAGGTTAAATGTTGGGACTTAGCACACGTATGAGATGGACCCATTGCATACAGAATTTATTCGTGAGATGATTGACAGAGATAATATTTGCAAACAAAGTTTTAATTGGGAAATGTAAAGGAGGAGATCTCTTGGGAGACCTATTCATATATGGAAGGGTGATATTAAAACACATGTAATGATATCTTGTGCTCATGTTAACAAAACTTCTTGTTGCATAAAAGGCAGGACCAGCTGGGGGTGAGGGGTAACATTTTATTACATACAGATTCTTTTCCAAGTTGGGTAACAAGATGTGTGACTTACAGGCTCAGTACCTCATCTTTGAGAAGATGCGAGAGGAAGGTTTTGTTGCTGGTACAGATGACGTGCGCCTAACCGTGGAGATCCTGGTGCCATCAAGTCAAGTCGGGCGTATCATTGGCAAGGGTGGACAGAATGTGCGTGAGCTTCAACGAGTTACGGGTTCAATCATAAAACTGCCAGAACAGGGTGCCTCTCCCCCTTCCCAAGATGAGGAAACTACTGTTCACATCATTGGACCCTTTTTCTCTGTCCAGGTATGCATTAATAATTTAGATTGTCAACATTACTTACATTATATTGTAAGGTTGGTTGGGCAGTTGAACGTTAGTACTCTGTGATGCTCAGGACACGGAATAGGTAATAAATTTCCAATACAAATGCACTGATAAAAATATACTAAATCAGTGATGTAGTATGAACAGTGTGTTTGTTGATTGAAAAAATAGTTAAGGTGCATTAATGTTCATTGTGACAAAAGGGTCTGAGGGAGCAAATATCCAAGCCTGAACTGATAACCAGCTCTGTTGAATTTGAAGGAACAGGTGTTTAGTAAACATTAAGAATATTTCTTGTTTTAAAGCTTTCGCCATGTTCTAAATGTAATGTGTTCCTTTTCGGGTAATTCCCCGGCATCTGAGTTCTAATAGCCGACGTTTCAGAACTCACTGTCAGTTCCATCTTCATAGGCAGGTGAATGAAGTATGTCAGTGGATGAAGTGTATGGGGTATTTATACCTAATTGAGTTGGAGCGGGGAAGTGGCAGAGCCAATAGGAAGTAGTGTGCCCGTACGGGGCGGGTAGAAGTGCAGCAGGTACTACCCATAATTATTTGGCACCATTCAAGCTACCATGGTCATGTGATCCACATACTTCCCTAACATTATGTTTTTTTTAAGGTCTTTGCATATCGAACTATCAGCCTATGCTCCTTAACAACCCAGTAGAGCAAAGATTCATTTATACTACAGTAGAACCCTGATAACACGCACATTTTATATATATATAACACTTTTATGCTTTTCATGGGTACAACATGTAGTTTGTACCGGGAAATAGCGCAATCTGAGTGCAATTTACACAGGTGCTGATGCTGCTGGATGTAATACTGTGCAGTGAATGAAACGGAAGTGTGTGTATAACTCACAAGTCACATGTATCTGCTGTGCTTACCAGCTAACGTATTTCCACACACAACAAATTTATATTTGGACGATTTATGTAAGGTGGGATTTGGATATGTCAAGTCTCATTTACCGCGTGGGTGGTCTATACTCATACAGGTTTGTCGCTCTGTAGAATTGTTTGAAGAATGCTGTATAACCCTTTGGCATCAAAAGTTGACTGCATTCGATGCACAGCGTGACGCTGGACAACCAAACATCCACTAAAGTGTTCAGCCAAGTACATGCAAAGTAATGTGTGGCCGTTATATACTGGGTCTTTTGTACTGGGCACCAAATTCTGGTTCCAGAGGGTTCATTTAGTATTTTCTTGTGGTATCTCAGAATTTGTCATGTCAGTCTTATTCAACATATGAGGACCTTCATTCCTTCTGTCACTTTGAATTCAAGGAAATTTATCACATAATTTACTTCATAATTAGTACCTTTTCCATTTAGAGTGAAGTTAAAAATTAATTGTTTTAAATAGGAACAGGTTTTAGGTATATAGATCTTTCTTAAACACAGACCTAAGTTGGACTTTGCTGTAAATGCTGTTTGCACTCCTCTAGTACTCACATAAAGTAAGGTGTTCTACTATGTGTGTTTCCTGTGTAGTGAAGTGCTAATTATGATGCTGTCTTGTGTAATTAAGCAAGGGACATGTAGCTGTGTTGAACATACTCCTTTAAAAGCTGTAATGTGTTGTTATTTTCTCTGAGCTAAAAAATAATATACGTCACATTATAGTCGGCTCAGCGTCGCATCCGAGCCATGGTTCTTCAAGCCCAACCTCTGCCTGCGGGGGCAAGGGGTGGTCAAAGAGGGACATCGTCACGCAGGGAGCCACCACAGCAGTAGGAGTGTGGACATGAGTGCAGGAAGAGCAGTGGTGGCAACCACAAGGGAAGTTTGAAACAACGTATATACCTCAATACATTCAGAAGGAAGTAACATAAACTACACCCACACATTTATACCAAAGATGTGATGATGAAGAACGAAGAAACATTTTTTAAAAATACCAACGGGAAATGAAAAGTAACATCTTGAGTTCCTGATAATATTTTGTGTGAAACTTTTTTTGCATAATTCGCCTGTTAAGTACATCATTGATTGTTTAATGACCTGGTAGTTAACAGGTGCGTTTTAACAGGCGGATGATCGGGATAATTTTTGTGTATGAGTGTAGGCAAGAGGATTGAAGTGGATTTCTGGTTTCATTTTGAATTTGATGCAAGGGAAGCATGGCAGGGTTTGGAAACAGCTAGCTGTTTCTCCGTTTCCCTGTCGTGATCATTACTTAAATTGATTCAGGGACTTATCACACTTGGATGTGATCTTTTTATTGAGAAAAAATGATACAAAGTGATTTATAAGAGAGAATGAGTTGGAAGTGAGCGCAATGAGAATTTTTTTTTTTTTTTTTTTTTTTTTAGCAACAAAGTGAACAGTTATGTTGTGAGGGTTAGGGTAAGTGACTGCGTGGCTGGTTGCACATGCAACACTTTTGCCTTCTTAACTCCTTCCCTGTCTTAATTCCATGATGGCATTAATCTAACCGCCTCCCTAATTTTTGAGGGAGGGGGGAGAGTTGTTTATTAATGTTTTTTCTCTCAAGGGAGTCGAAAGTCCCTTGGAGTAGAAAAAGGATAATTGCGTATTCGTCGTTGTATCGTCTTACTGTATGTAAAAGGAAAGGTCCACCAAACTTTCATTCAGTCAAAAGTGTGTATTTAAAAAGTCCTGTGAAGAGGAAGGGTATTATGTCGATTTTATAATAATGTGATTCGATATAAACGGTGTTTTGAGACCTTCGATTTTAAGGAGGTTTCTTATGGAGGTGAATGATAAAAATAAGCAATTTCAGGGTTGTTCCGAAATGACCATCTTTGTCGGACGCCCTGTTATTTAGTTAGTACAAAAATTAAATTAAAATAAAAAGAGAGCCACTATTGTTGCAAATATATTGTGGTTCTTTTTTGCCTTTATAAACAAAGTTATTACACAAAGTTTATTTTTGATACATTGTTGGAAGAAATTTTTTTTTGTTAGATTTTTTAATATAAAAATTAAAATGGCACGTAGCTCTTTAAGCTATGTGTTACAGAAAAATGGAGGAGAAAACGTTAGCCGAGTGAGTGTGAAAGAAACAAATAGCTGCACATTATTTACAGTTAAAGAATGTCCAATAACAGGCAATGCCCATACATACCGGCCAGCAAGAGTGTGAACAAGTGATCAACCACTGACATAATGTTTTTATCATCTCAGTAAACCCAATGTGCAAGCAGAAAGCCCGCTAAGCCTCAACGTTTTTCAATTCATTCAAATCAAAAACTGCCTCAAGGTTCTGTTTTTTTTTTTAGTTTCAAAATTTTAGGACATTAATTTGGAGTATGCTCAGAAGTCATAAAATTAAAGTCATTTTTCATGTTTTGATTATGAAAAGCTGTTTAGACTAAAAGAGCGTGATTCTTTAATGGGAGGTATTTCTTGCAGTCTCCTTTGGATTGCTTGAGTTAATGAACCATTTAAAAGTTTCACCTGGACTTTGGAAAGATTGGAAACACAACAAAACACCACAAACCAAAACCCTCCAAGATAAGAACGAACACAGCCGATAAAAATATATAAGAAATATTATTTTATTTTACAAATGCAAGATCGAAAATGTTGCCGATACCGACTGACACTGTAAACTTAGGTGGATTCTGACATTACTGCAGTAAACAAAAATGCTACAGGGGAGACCTTACAAAGAAAACCTTGAACTAAGAGTAATAGGAATAAGGAAAATGGGACTACACATAACTGTGTAATCATTCATGAATTTTTTGTTTGTTATGAGGTGACATTAAACTATGCCTATAAAAAATCAAGCACACTTGCAACAAAAAAAAATTTAAAAAAATCATAGCATATAGTTTGAAAGTCTCTTGCTTAGCAGAGATGATCTTGATTGTTTTGTATTTAATGTTTTTGTTATGCGTAACAATGCCTGAAATCTAAGCAATCACATGTTGGAATGAGCTCAGGCCATAGCAACCCTCTTCCTCTCTGCTGTTCCATCTAGAATGCTGGGTTTATGCCCAGAGCCTAGCATGGTCACTAGGCAGAGTTTGGGTGTTGGGTTGTGCCCTTTTTGCTCCTAGAGGCGAGGCTGTGTTGTTACGGAACACCAAGCGCCCGAACAGTGCCTAGTCGGCTGGCCTGCCCTTTTTTTGTCATTCCATCATGGTTGTGATCTGTTCAGTATATTGACTTTCAAACTGTCTACACATAAATAATACATAAAGGAAGCGAACAAAAATATTGAATGAAACTTAGAAGACTGGGAATTAAGTTTTTCCAATGCCGTGAAAAATATATAAGTAGTTGTTTTCCCAAATCAGTCTTATATTATTGAATTTATAAATATTGAGTGATGCTCAAATTATACATTTCATTTCTACCAAAGGAATTGGAACAGTTTGCGTTGAACCGGCTTCAGATGTCAAACAGCATTGAGCTGTCTTCTGTGATCCAAATCCTTTGGATGATACTGAAACAGGGATACTTAGGGGAAAACGTAACAAATGCATAAAGAAATGAGTATTGTACTGGGGAAACACTGTTCTCTTCAAGATGTTAGAATGTAAGAATTCAAAGAACGAAAATTTACCAGTTGATTGTAAGTACTCTGTTCCATAGCTGGAAGGTTGGACCCATGTTACATCAGTTCCTCTCTTGACTGCTTGAGAAGTAGTTGTGCAGTTTTTCTTCTTTGATACAGACCATCTGTTTCTTTAATTTGTAATTTGTAGACTGCCAGAGCAAGTCTTATTAGAAAAGCACGCTGCTTCTGTACTGAGTGTTGGAATAATACTTCCACAAGCATTGCTTAGACAAGCATCCCTCTCCAAACATTCCGTGTCAGTAGGTTGATCCACAAGGGCACAGCATATTCTACAGTTCTGAGTAGGCTTAATATAATAAATGGATATATTCATATATATATTATTATATAAATATTACAGTATGGATGTTAATGTTTATAATATATACAAATATTCTTTTCTCTGTTAATTATTTGCTGAACTCAGGTTTTGCTTTAAATAATAATATTAATGATAATAATGATAATTACCTCATGGGTTTTCCAGCTTGGAAACTCAAAACAACACTATTACTTCCCCACCTGTGTGGATCAAGAAGTGTTTTGGAGAGGTGTCAGTTTGCACTGCATGTGGATGTTGTCCAAGTCACTCCATAATGTAAATGAATGATACTTTAGCTTGTGAAAACATTTTTCAGTTATTCTAAGAACCTGACAAATATTCTTTCAAATTGAGTATTAAAGCACTGACAAGATTTGCCCTTTTATGCTTGAAGCAGGAATTTTTATTTATTTTTTTGTGTGTCTGTGGTTCCAGATGAAGCAGAGTGCTTTTTTTTTATCCATTTCTTAATGGAGTATCAACTGAGGATGACTAGCTTTCATTTTTCACATTTTGTCATTAGAGATATCTTCGTAACAGTTTGGTAGGTGTGTTGGCTTCCCAACCGCCATATATTTCTGGGCATGGTTTTGGCCTCCAAAATTTTAATTTTCCCCCACTTTTAATATTTTGTGAGCATAAATAAGAATCTTTTTTGTCTAATGCCAGAACCATTACCCATAAGCCCATTCACTACCTCAGAGAAAAAAAATATATATATAACTATAAGAATAGACTGTTGTTCATTTGAGATATGGAAATAGCTGTGTGCCATGAGGACAGCTAAAGGATGCCTCACTTTGGAACAGGAAGGAATGCTGTACCCCAGTTTACTTCTGAGTGAACATGATAAAACAGACAGCTGTGGGGATTCAGAAGTAATAACACAGCCAGTGGACCACTTTAACGGCATGGAAATTATACCCCAGACCACTCCACTAATTGATCGACTGGTTTATTTTCCTGAGTTTTTTTAATTAATATTGTTTATTTTAATGGGATATCTTCTGAGCTGAGTTATGTTTTCCAAACTAGACTTTTTTTCCCATTATAGTTATGTCTGTTTCATTCAGTGGAAGGAAGGGTTTATAGTTACATTAATCACCAATACCTAACTGTGTGTCATTATTAATAATACCTTTCTTTATATTTCCACAACATTGCATATGGAGTTTTACAGAGAACTTTCCTTGTCCGTGTTATGTACATGCATTTCAAAATTTCTGATCATTAATGTAACGGTGTGAATTTAATTTTTGGGGTGGTAATCTGATAAAAAAATTGCTATAGATGGATATGGTATTAAGATTATTTTTTTGTTGTTTGCATTATAATTCAATGAAATTCAAAATAATTCAAAAGATTTTTGGGAGTAGTTGGGCATGCTAGTATCACAAGAAGAAACTGTATATATTTTCAGTGGAGAGGGTTTCTTTAGTTTGAGTATGCTGGTTTGTTGGAAGACTTGCAGCGCAGCTGATAGGAACAATGAGCATGGTATTGACGACAGTGCCATATGATGAGGTACGAAGGAGCGAAGACTCATCGTACAAATTGTTCTCAGGTATTATCAGGTTACTTTAAATAAGATAACTTCTTTCTTATACATACATAGCACCAAAATTTTGTGCATTACTAGCATGAATTTTGAAATGATGAAAGTGGTGACTTTTCAGTTGTCCTTCCCGCTACACATCCTTGTTTTTTTTTTTTAGGTGCTGATATGTATTATTTTGAAAAAAGAAAGCTAAGAGTTACATTGTCTAGAGAGCTTGTGTGGAGTGCACACTACAACATACCACAAGCTGTCATTGAAAACCAATAGGCCCTATTATTATTAATATTATTATTATTATTGTTGGTACTAGTAATTTGATTGTAGAAAGATGTATTGCAAACAACAAAACAACAAGAAGATGTTCTATTTATAATGTACTGTAATACACAACATTATAGTATCGTTTTATGTTCTGCTCTTTCTTTATTGAACTGATGGTAATTTTCAGATAGTTCAAACAAAGCTGTAGAATATCATTTTTCATACTGTTTATTTTCTGTTATTCAGAATTTTGGTAACGCCATATTAACCTGTCTCTATCTCTATTACTGTTCATGTTTAAAATAAGTTTTTTACTTGACCTTGGCCTAACTTGCCATTAGATTTTATCCCTCAAATGAAAAATATTTGGCCTTTTTGAAGCTTCGTGTTCCAGTGTGATACTTAGTTCACTGTTTTCTTTTTGGCAAGGAAAGAATGTAGCTTGTTGTGTATTGGCAAGTTAGGCCTTCACTTAGTGTTTCAGATTCAGGTGAAAATTAAAATAAGGTGCTGTGAATGCAAGGTTACATTGTCTCCTTGCATTTAGTCTAATGTGAGGAATTTACTGTTTCCAGGCTTGATTGGCTTAACAGCCCTCAATGGAAGGCATTACAGTGTATATGTATATATTGCTTGTGAAACTGGAAGTGTGGAGTGTGGCTGAAGGATCAGCAGCTGATGTGGTTTGTAGAAACATGGATGTGATAGTTTCTTGTTACAAGGGTTTTGTGGCATACTTAAACAGTGATGACTCCGTTCTAGCATCCACACATCCAGGTTGTTTCAATGGCACACCCAACCACATTACTGCCAACAGGTCTGGGATTTAAATTGTTCATCTACCTCAACAGAATTTACAAGTACCTCATAAACCTACTGGCCCATGCCAGAAGATGTGTAGAGTATTGAAAATGCTTGGAAAAATGATCATTTTTATGTTTTTATGATCATTGTATAACATGCATTTGCATCCTATACCATTCTCTGTAGAGTAACAATGGTAACTTGCAAACAAGAAAGGTGTATGTCCCCCTTAAATTAAATATACTGTCATGTCCGAACCAAGGAATTCAAAATTATAGCCATTCCCCCTTTTCCCCCACAAATGTATATTTGTTACACAGTATGATACTGTTATTTCTGGGGGTTAACTGTAAGAAATTCCTCACATTCTCACCTACAAAAAACTTGTCCACAGAATCCTGATATTTACCCTGTTTTTAATCTATATCATTATCCACACATGGTAGTAACTATGGTTTCCTGTTCATAAGAGAAACTTTCAAGCAGAGAGTGGGCCCGATTGAAGATACTGCATTGTGTTATGTTGTTACAAATTGAAGTATTTGTTGTCAAAATCCCGTATTACATGTTGTAAGGCCTTTCTGGTTACTTGTCTGGTTCTAAATTGTTATTTAGTTATTTAAACCAGATTAATGAATTGCTTAAAAATTTATGAGCTCTGGTTGACTGAAGGTACAAGGAATGTGTCTGAGATCTCAAAACAATGTAGGTGTTCAATCGAAATTACTCTCGAAGAACGCAAGCTTTCATATGTAATCATTCAATTATAATCTTTGTCATTCATTGGCTTCAGTGCCTGAAAGTAAAGCATTAGTTTTTTTTTTCTTATCTTTTGCAATTGAAAGTAAAGCAGTCCGTAATCAAGTCAGCCTCAACCACAGAGGCGCCTGCAATAGAAACAAGATAACATAACGGGGTGGTTAGAGGCTAGGTTTGAGACAAAAGCTGCACATTGGCACTTGAATGAATGAATTGTATAAGTATTTTGTAATTAGTTCAACAAAAAAGGGATTATATATTGTAAAAAATGCAAATATGTGGTCCATGCAAGCATGCATTCTCCGTTTTCTACCATGAAAAAAAATTAAATTATTCTAGTTAAAACATGCATTTACATTATTAATCCTGACTTCCATGCTACCAGTTTGTCATGTCCTATATCTTTTGTTGAAGGTAAGGTTTAGAAGCCTGTACAAAAGAATGCTTAAGAAGTACATTTTTTTAAGTCACAGCTAGCACGTATTGGCTTCATCATGTCTGTGTGCCCACATCTACTCAGCTTCTACCAGAAGGATTTTCGTGAAATGTGTTAATGGAGAGTTTTATTAAAATATGTCAAGAAAATACAAGTTTAGCTTAAATAAAAAATGTGGGGCATAGTGACGGGGTGCCATTAAATTGCCACTGTGTTTCTAGCCTGGCATTAACTGACCATTTTGGCTTGTTTGTAACAAAACATTGCAAAATACTGAATAGGTTTTCATTAAATTTGATACTGGGGAGTTTTTTTTTGTAAAGTTTGTTTACACCCCCAAATTCTGGTTAAAATCTGACATCAGTAATGGACAGTACATAAATCTCTACATTTTACTGTGCATGTCCTGTAAGTGACTAAATATTTGTCAGAGTGAAACATGTTTTGCCATAGTTGGTAGATGAGACAAACATATTTAAAGGGAATGGAATGTCATACTTGTTCTATGAATGACTGCATTTACAAATTTTGTACAATTGTTACCATGTAAGGATTGTTTTTAAGACATGCTTAGAATAATTCTGCATCCCATATGGAGTTGTCAGCATACGCATTCTTCATTTATTTGAGTACCTGTCAAATGAAATGTATGGTTCAGTTGAAATTGTGGCATTTTCAGTATTGCAAAACAGTTGAGTCGTACTGTACGTATATGGTGAAAACAGTTTTTGCCTTGTGCTTTCCTTTTTACCAGTTCTGACCTCGTGTAAGTTTTACTTGTGGGGCAAGTGTATAGTTGATAAATGTCACTTCAATGTGCCACAAGCAGCATGTATGTTAAGATGTGACCGACGTTTGTGAGCTGAAGTATACCATTTCCATCACCTGCTTTAAATACAGTGAGAAAAAACCCCAGTATTTCCTGCAGTAGACTGAATTAGAATGTGTGGGTCCTTATTCATTATAAATTGAAATATTGGCAGGAATTGACGAACATTATTGGTCAGATGAAGGCCGATCCCAGTGGCTGTGCGGTCTACGGTGTGAGTCCTCGGCCATTCGCTTACTGGGATTGCAGGTTCAAATCCTGTCAGAGTCGTAGATGTCTGTTGTGAGTGTTGTGTGTTGTCAGGTAAAGGTCTTTGCCTCAGGCTGATCAATCATACAGAGGAATCCTATTGAGGTTTCTGAGTAAGTGAATCCTCAATAATGAGAAGGCACTGGCCCACAGTGGACTGTTGAACCATAAAGATAACTTGGTCATCTATAATACAGACCCTCCTTTATTAACACTGGAAATTCTGTGACACAAAGTTAATGGAATGACAGGAGAAAGCAGCAGGAAGACAGGTTATGACTAAGAGATAGATTAAAGAGAGTGCAGAGAGGAAGTGGCAGGATGTACAACAGTGAGTAGGGCTTGAAAAGGGACAGGATTTAGGGGAAGATTGTGGAGGATCTTGGAGGAAATATTGATGGATGGTCAAATTGTAGTATTTTATGTTGTGAAGAATGGATCTTGCAGGTTTTTGGCATCAAGGTGCTGCTATTATTCTTTACACATAAAGGATGGTTAATGAAATTCTGTAGCTAATTTCCATACTAATCATCATTCCATATTTCACCCACCAAGCTCATGGGGGCCAATTACATCTGAACAGTTAGTCCAAAGTCTATGACTACTCTTGTATGAAGTGTCAGAAGTAGAGAGTGGAACCAAAATTCACATGATATAAATACAGAGCTTCAGCAGCATTGACTACCTGCCCACAAACAAAACACATGGAAATATGATCCAGACTTAGGCCCTTTTGTGCAGGATTCTGCTGTGGTGCACTTGAATTTGGGAGAGCAGGCCAGTTTATTTGTAATGGAATTTGCTTACACCAGTTGGTAGTGTGGATTTTCCTTCAAGTGCCTGTCATGCAGAAACATGCACTTGGTACAGAGAGTGGCAGGATGTTTTCTTCAAGTTCCTTTTGGATTTGTTTCATGTTGATAGCTGATGAGAGCTACTTAGATATGATACATCGGATGGTAATACATTATGCATGGTAGGTGTTGGTTTGTGGATCATTTAGGTAGTGTGTTCAACAGTATAATAAATGAGCCAGATAATTGTTGCAAACCTTATCAAGATTATGCCTGCAAGAAAATTTTGCATGTGCATGAAGAAATCTTGGAATTTTGTTACCACATGCTTGAGCTTTCTAAGCTTGTATACACTTGCATTTTCTACCACCATGCTTCCTAAAATCCTTGTTCTGTTTATATTTATGAATTATGCCAATGTGTTTAGATTAATTCAATGTAATTGTCAGCAGTGCACTTATTTTGAAGAAAGACAAATGTACATAATATGAAAGGGGAAAACCACTGATTTCTAGTGCAACTGTACCCAAGTAGGCAGAAGTTAGAGAATGTTACATACGGGGCTTTATTTTTACTGTCCACCAGATACACAAGTGACTGATCAGAGGAAGAACATAGCATGCATTGTGGAACGAAGAAATGAAGGAAGAAGGCCGTATGGAGATAATATCTAAAAGGGGAGATATGAAATTTTATTACAGAAATGGGGCTGGATTCATGGAATAGGACCCAGTGTAGGTGCAAGTTGTGGTTTGTGGGAGGGCAATGCCCAGCCAATATTTCTCCTACCTAAGAATTGATTCTTGGCTACTTTCTAACTTCAATCCTTAGTAAATTAGAGTTCCTAATACCCATGTTCAACTCTGCCCTCCCCAAGTTACCCCTATGGGGCCCAGTGGCGAGATTTTGACATTTGATCTTGGAATGTTTGGGTTTCACAGCAAACGAGGAATTTAGTCCTCATCTTAGCTACACTTGCCTTCTCATGGAGGATTATTTGATGGAACGGGTATAACCTACGTGCATATAAATCACAGTAAGTGTACACCTGCCAATATTGTAAAATGTGAAGGACATGTACAGAGATGTAACGATATGATTTCGTTACTCTCTGGTATAAAACTGCGCCACTTCCGTTTCCCATGATGTGTAATCCGTGATGCAGGCTTTGAAATGGCAGCGTGAAAGTGTAAAAGTGTAGTGTAGTATAGCGTACTGTGTGAAGGTAATAAACACTGTAATAGTGTTCAGTGCAGGAGAACTAAATTGCCACGTCAGAATAATTAGTATTAGTGTTGCTCGCAAGGTATGTTTATTTAAGTAACTGAAGATATTTGTCTGTGTATTGATACCAGTTGATAGGACTGTGAAGTGGAGCAGTCTTGTGTTGACCAAACGGTTTGTTATTCCCAAGATGCACAGGATTTTCCACGTGAACAGAATGCACTACATTCACCGTACAAGAATAGTATGACAGGGTACCAATTTAACGGTGTACGTCATTCATATAATTTGTACATTCGGATGTCCCCTACGTAGTGCACATAAACGCAAACATAAAAATACAAAATTCAAAATTTCATGCGGTAGATAGGTGCATTCGGCGCTGAAATTTTTGGATTCTTTCGCCCCTGAACAAGACCAAGAGAAACTTCTTACAACGTCCGTTATAACCATATGAATCACGAAATTTATATAATTTATGATCAAATATTTAGGTGTATCTTCTGTGTGAAGACTTCTCGCCCATGTTCCATAGACGTGTTAGTTAAGTCTGTATAGGGAAACAGTCGCGGTGTAATGCCAGAATCATACGAAAAGATTACAATGATTAGGTACAATTCAGAATTTGATGTGTGTTTGACCGTGCATCTTAATTCAGTGAAGATAACAAAACCAACTAGATGTCACTTTGTGTAGTACTTTATTTCTCTTTATAAACTGCTCAACATGTTTCGGGCAATTCCATGCCCATCATCAGGA
>Ga0123355_10007051_pt1 | contig 16741 bp, 9 predicted proteins | sample TergutEmb28metaG_3_FD_89872 | JGI IMG/M metagenome (GOLD analysis project Ga0123355, IMG submission 89872) | Embiratermes neotenicus P1 segment gut microbial communities from Petit-Saut dam, French Guiana - Emb289 P1 | ecosystem: Host-associated > Arthropoda: Insects > Digestive system > Gut ...
ACACGAACCACGCAGCGGCTCTTAGGACCACCACTCATCTACAAATTGGGTGCAGAAAACCAAATGCTGCAACTTAACATATAATGTTCCTGATAATGGGCTTATACGCCCGAAACATGTCGAGCTAAAGAAACTTCAATAAATTACGTTGTTGCATCAAGTTGGCATTTCACTTTATTTCATGATGAAGATGCACGGTCAAACAACCCTCAAACTTTACCTCCATCTTGCATTTATTTATGCATTACAGACGATTTAGTGCTAACATCTACACTTAACACATTCCATTTGAGTTGCAAAATACAGAAATACAATTAAACAATACGAATTGCAGCCGTAACGTTATGACAATGATACTGATTAGAATGACATTTATGTTATCCGTAACTGTCTGTGACAGCACGGTATTTTAAACACAACTGGAAGTCACACTGTAAATACGAAAATAAAGAGTTATGGATTTTTAAGGCGAACTGGGACTATTATGAATCATTTATTTAAGAATCTGATGTTTATTGGACAGTGCATCATTGTGATAACTGAAGAATCAAAAACCCAACTAGATGCCACTTGATATTTTATTGTACTTCTTATAGGCTCAACATGTTTCGAGCATAACTATGCCCATCATCAGGAGCTCGTGACTATGATGTTGTTTACCACATTTGTCATGTCGTTCTTGCTTTGCTGTATGTTGGAGGTGAGGTGCAGTTAGGCTGGAGTAGTGTCCGGGTTGCAGGCTCAAGCTTGAGCTTGCAACCCGGACACTACTCCAGCCCAACTGCACCTCACCTCCAACATACAGCAAACCAAGAACGAAAGGCCAATGTGGTAATCAACATCTTAGTCGCGAGCTCCTGATGATGGGCATAGTAATGTTCGAAATATGTTGAGCCTATAAGAAGTACAATAAAATATCAAGTGGCATCTACTTGGTTTTTTTTTTATTCTTCATTTATTTGAGCTCGTGGTCCGACTACCGGCAGAGGCAAAAGAGTCACGTCTTTTCCAATCTCCCTGATCAGTATAGAAGCCCACCCTATTCAATGGATGTCGAAGATTCTTACCCCGAGGGTAAAGCAGTCGGGGCGTGAAGGCGGCTTCTCAACCCATCCAGCATTGATACTAAGATCAAGTACAGCAAAATACCTTCACTCCGTCCTATGTCTATATGGTACGCACAGGGATAACTTCACCTTGCGATATAACAACAGTCTGTGTTACACGATGTTTGTTGATAGGTGCAACTGCAGTCCACATTGGGCCACTCGACATTAGGTACAGCGACGACTAGAACTGTCACTGGAACTTTGGATCTTTGAAGACGGCAGATTGTAAAGAAATAGCTGTGAGGATACGAGCTGCATTAATTTGATTTGGACGGAGAATACTGGTGGATACTTGTGAACAGATAGCGAACTTGAGTTCCACAGATACGGCGAATTTCTTAAATATCTGGGCAGATTTAAGTTATAAGTATTTATCCTGCCCCATGGAGTTAGTTGATTGACAAAGTAGGTAATTCTCCACAACAAAATCCAATTCCTCCTACTGCATGCAATTTATGTTTAAAAAATAAAAAACCTAAACACAAACCAACGATTTACCTCAGTAATTAACCAACTTGTTGCACAAAATTTTTGTTTTACAATAAGTTTATTTCATCTTTCGAGAACATGTGCTCGAAACATTTAGTGGCATGAAATAAACTTATTGTGAAACAAAAATTTTGTGCATCAAGTTGGTTAATTAGTGAGATAAATATACTGAGATGCACGGTCAGCAAAACGTCAGAACATACCAAAGATTTACAGTGTTTGCAGCACTTATACTGAAGCGGTAAGATTCATCAATTTTACATCACCAGTAGTACAGAACACCTTTTTCAGACTTATATTCAAATTCGATTCTCTTTAGGGTATTATATTCTGTATCCGATTAGTACTTCAAGTTATCTTTTACCACACATAATTATTCCTCCATCTGATGCTATACAGCTTACACTGTCGAAAGAGTCCATAAGCCAAGAATCAATCAGCCTTCAAACATTCTGCGAATGTTTCATTACAAATTCTCACCCAATCGTGATTTAAGGAGACTTCCTACTTCTTTCTATAAGGTATAAACTACGCTGTCATAAGAGCGCCGTAAAATAACAAAAATCAGCCATTCGAAGGAGAGTGCTATCTTGCATTTTCAGTTAAAATCAAGCTGTTTCCCGCAGGTTCTTTAGTAAAGAAAATCATATGTGGCCGTTAATGACACTCCGCATTAGATCAGTGCAATTTCCGGTTTTAGGGCGAAGATTACTTAGTGTTATGCGTGATGTTCAGCCAGTCATCCACACTGCAAGATGACAGTATCCGGTTTGATCTTCAGTACTGGCGGGGAAAGTGACCCTTAGTGCCCCTTCCTTGCGAAGTCGAACTCAGTGAAAGTGATGGTTAGGTCTGACTGCCCGCTCAATCATCTTTAGGGTGCGGCCCCCTATATAACTCGGAGATGGATTATGAAACCAGCATTCATGTATGTTTAATTCTCCACATTGCGGCCATGCAGTTCCTTCTGGTAAGTGCTGTCATTCTTAGTCCTTCATATTCGTAGGTTCTGTCGCTCGTGTCTAGAAGATACACTTCTCTACGATATCTAATAACGAGTGTAAATGGTAGTGCTAAAGAAAGAACACAAACTGTGGTTACTTCGAATGGAGTGATAGACATAACATTTGTTCCCACGAGACACGAATTAACAGTATCCATATGAACCACTGCAATAAATTTCGCTGTGGCAGTTGTCGAGATTTTTCAAACATAAGACAGTAAATATGAAAGCGAGGCATGGAATACAATACTACAATGCAAAGAGACTGGATACTCGAAGAAATAAAGCAAATGTATGTATCGGGTTTGCCAAAAGGTTGCGGGTTCGATTCCAGATGGTGTCATTGGCATTTTTTATTGAAATAATCCTTCCGACCGTACTATGGTTCTGGGATCGACACAGCCTGTTACAGAAATGAGTACCAGGAATATTTCATGGGGCGTAAGGACGGCCGGTACGCAGGGCTGACAACCTTACCACCTTCATGTGCCGACTGTCTTGAAATCTGGGATTCTCAACCTCCTGGGACCCTCAGGGCCTGTCCGGGCCTGTACAGGGATTGCTTTACATTGGTATAACGGGTTTAGTAAAAACAATTATTAACCCTTAGCCTGGGGAAGTCCATGATAATGGAGACGGCAAAGATGTTTTGTCTATCAAACTACTGTTTCGTTTCAAAAGGGATGCCTTCATCGCCATTAATTTTCACATTGCATCCTTATCATAAATCCGTATTCATTTACTTTCCTTACGAATGCATGTCTACCGTATGTACGTTTTTATATATAATTGCCGTAAACTCTGCTCTTTAAACAACCACTAACACAGTGAACTCATATAATTACCAGTTTTTTGTTCGTAATATAGACATATTCAATTCCCCACTTTTCACATATCTTAGCATTGGCAGAAATTCTTTTCCAGTGTATTCTCACAGCAAAATATCACGTTTCAAAAACACATTAAGCAGCTGTTACGTGACTATTCAATGACAAATAAGCTTAGTGTTTTCTGAATTATAGGGAAAGATACAGTTAAAAGTTTTCATCTTCATTTTGTTCTTTCTGATTTTAGTTTCGACTTCTTCTACTTTTCTTCCTCAAGTAATTGCATGTACGTTCTGAAACTCTTCCAAACGTTTTGTAACAGTAGTCCTACATGCATGTGACTTTATTGCAAATCTTTTTTTCGTGACATGGTCATAAACCAGTACAGTCGCATTAACGAGACGTTTTGAATGCATGTGTGGGTACCGGTGCTTCTTAGTATACGTCAGTTGCTGGCGTCGTAAATTCTAGTTTTTGACTACATTTGTACCGACAGTGAATTCTTCAGTTAGACTGTCTTTCCTGTGTCACCTATCAGACATAAAGTTAAACACAAAAGCATGCTTTCCCCTTAGAATGGGGCGAAACAAAAATTGTATTCAGGTAACTGATTTTTGTGTTCATAAATTCCGAATATGCAGCAATCAACCTTTCAAGCAACCTGGCTTGTAAATGAAATATATAGAAAAGCTGTCAGTGTTCCGGTTTATAAATAAATGCAAGAAAAATTCTAAAAAGAAATTGAAGAAGCAATTTTTAAAATCATTCTTAGTCAACAAAAAAGACGTTCCAGTATGCATTGTGACGTAACGACCAGCACTTCAGAGCTACATGAAGTTCACCGTGAGAAATGGATGAAATGTTTGTTGCTTGGACCTGAATCAATTAGGTTCATGGGAAGAAACAAATTTCTAAGTGTCAAATAACAGAACATAAGTTAGTAGAGGGACAAGGACCAAACTCAGACGATACTGTACGCAAACATCATTCAGATCTGTCTCCATGTACGAGATTACGATGTCCTGTACGGGGTGTAATGACTTGCAGATTCACAGTTGGTACAAAATATTAAAAGCAGACAGTAGCTCCATCCCAGTGTGGATATAGCCTTCGTTTATTTCTCTACCGTACGTTTTCCTAGTTGACAGGGCAACGTGGTAGTGCAAAGCGCTATTTGAAATGAATGCGGAATATCGAAAAGGCGAGAGCGAGCATCATAAAACCCCTTAAGGCCCAATAAATTAAGAATTTGATGTACATAATTTCGGATATTCAATATTAGTCGGAAACTCTCTACATTTATCTGCTATCCAATAGTCAACATGTGTCAAACCAACACTCATTATGACCAAAAAAACTTGATCAGTTATGAAACGGGTGGTTCCCAATTTTTTTTCTTTTTGACTGAACCGGTCTCGAGGAAACTACTTATATTCCAGCCTGAAATTGGTGTTGTGTGCGAAGATGCATAGAACTTAAGTATATTCTTCAATATTTTGGTTAGTTGTAGAAGGAAACGGGATAATTTAACGCTGTAATAATTTTTCATACACAGTGTAATGACTCTGTACTTGTCATGTGTAACAATACTACGGATCTTAACAATTGACCAACTTAATGCACAAATTCTTCTTTTATAATAATATTCCTCTACATGTTTCGAGCACTATTGTGCTCAAAACATGAAGAGAAATATAATAAACTTATTATAAAACAAGAATTTGTGTATTAAGTTAGTCAGTTGCTAAGATTATACTCAGATGCACGGTCAGCAAAACATCAAAATACTTCAGATATTCCAACGAAATAATTATGTTTCCTGTTCTTTCAAGATATTTACCCTGATGCTTGCAGCAGAGGGCTTAGTGGATAATGAAGAAGGAGACGCCGATCAGAAACAACAACAACGAGGGAATGCAGCCGTTGGTACTGGCAATATTTCCGCGAGCCCTAGGAAAAGCCTCAGCTCGGCTGAGGAACATAGCAGCTCAGAAGGACATAGCTACGGTAGATACGGCTTCAGTTCTGAAAGCAGTGGCCTTGGTTCTGAAAGTATTCACCATGGAAACGCTGGCATTAGTTCAGAAAATAGTGGTTTCAGAGGCAATGGACTCAGTTCTGGAGGATTCGAAATTAATTTGAGACCCGAAAAAATTGTCTTACTGACTGTGAAAGGTCTGGAACATGGCTCTGGACATGGAGGAACTGCTCTTGGTTCCAGTGGGTATAGTCTGGGAACCGGAAGTATCAAAGGCGCTGAATTCGGTGGCGATCTTCGTGATGAGGGTACCGCAACAGGTCATGTTCCACTAACCACGGTGACGCACGAATTGCCAGGCCCTGTGCCACAGCCTGTACCAGTCACAGTTAACAGTCCTATCGCTGTTCCTGTTCCTGCTCCCTACTTACTGGAAGTGTCCCGACCGGTGCAAGTATCCATTCCCCATCCATTAGGTGTCATTGTAGATAGACCTTACTCCGTCACTATCACCCGTCCCGTACCTGTACCTGTGCCTGTCCCTCAGCCCGTCCCTGCACCTTTACCTCGCCCATACTTCATTGCTATCCCTCAGCCCGTACGATTGCAAATTCCCCAGCCAGTAGCTGTACCTGTCCCTCGACCAGTGGCTGTTGCATTACCCCATCAGTTAGTTGTGTCCTCCGTTAGTGAAACCGATGTAGGAGGACTGAGACCAAACTCCAGAGGTGTTTATTCCTCTGGAACAAGCTACAGTACTTCTGCGGCTGCAATTAGTGAAAGTGGTCGTTCTGGTGTTGCAAGGGCATTGGAATACTTTTCTGGTGGTAACTTCGCCTATAAACCAAATTACGGTTCTTCTGGCTTAGACTTGGGACAAGTGTCAACGCCTCTGAAAGGAGTTTACGTTCCGAGCTACCTGGGCGGCCTTCATGGATCATACGGAGGCCCAAATGGTATCCAGCGTTCCGGTTATGTGGAAGGACATTCTGCAGATGACGATTTCGCGGGTAGACACTTACGAGCACCCGGGCATTAACGTTACAACAAAAACTAAAGACCGAGCAAAAAGTAGCCGTTTACAGTTATACTGGCAATATACTGAATAACAGTACTTTAATCCCTGAAAAGAGTGATTATACAATATTTACGCTTAAAATATCATTACGTTATCATTGTTATAATACTGGTGTCTATTAGCCAATCAGAATCGTCACTGCAAAATTCTTCGTTCACTTATTTGAACGATAATATTTATGTAACCATTGATTCTTTTGTTCCGTTCTATTGTGTAGTTAGTTTCTTAAATTTCATATGTATATTAGTGTTACGGGAATACATTTACATTTTCATAAATGCCTAAATAAAACAATCATTTTATTTTAATAAAGATAAAGGTAAAGGTAAAGTCAAACCATTACAGGCCCGGTGTGGCCCAGAGGGTGGGTAGAGGTATAGATCTACAATTCCATGACTGCGGCACTAGAAGGGGGTGAGTGGTCAGCGGCACGCCACTGCCGCACTTTACCCCCGGGAAAGACCCGGTACCCATTTTACAGGAGACTGGGTGGGCCCCAGGGCCGGTCTGGACGGGCGGAAAATCTCTTCCCTACCGGGATTCGACTCCCGACCATCCAGCCCATAGTCAGTCGCTCATTTTACATTAATACAAGACGCTTTACTAATAATAATTCCATAGAACAAGGTCTTCCTTTAGAATGTAACAAGTCTACAGCTAGTAAAGAAATGCCTCGTATTTTATGGAATCTGCAGTTTCGCTACGATGTTCACGGGAACCAGCCATCTATCTATGTCCTGAGTAACATGATTCCAGTATGCAAATCCTCATCTTACTTCCTTCAAGATCAGTTTTTATATCATCCTCGCACCCAGGCCTATGTCTTCCAAGTGGTCTCTCTTTCTTCATGTTATCCCACAAAACCCTGCCTGCTTACATTTCTCTCCTCCCATGCCTATCGCATACCCTGTCCATCTCACTCTCCTTAATTTGATCACTCTCATATGATTTGGTGAGTAAAAATTCATTAAGCTCTTGATGAAACCTCCATAACTCTGTTAAATTGAATAATAATAAGTGGACTGTGCAAGCAAAAGTTGTACCAGTGACAACAGGGACAAATGGAACCATCTCAAAATCATTCAAACTATACCTGAGCAACATACCGGGAAAGCATGACATCAAGGAACTGGAGAAAAGAGCCACATTGGGCACTACACACATACTTCGGAAAGTGCTGATGTGAAAATGCAAAACATACTTAACATGGGAAATAACATTACACGTAACAAAAATTGTAAATACAGAACAGCTGCAACACTATATACCCTAGACACATTATTTGTTTCAAGTATGTAATTGTAAATACTCTTCATTAAATATTAATATTAATATTAACATTAATAAATAATGAGTTTTGACGAGGCCTTTCAAGCTTAAGCCACGACCATCAGACTAATAAAAATTAAACGCTAAGATATACTGCTCTAACATTTCATGTTCTTTTGTCATTGATTTTTCTTTTTCTTAACTAGTGTTATCTTTTAAAACAACAAAAATTTAAATATATTTACATATATTTACATTTAATCCTGCCGACTTATTTTCCTTCTTACTGAACTGTGACCAACAGATCTAAAATATATTTTGATGTACAGTACTACAATCCCACAACTTGCATAAGGGTCGGTCAATAATATTCTGTTGACATTCCTTGCCCCCCCTCCGACCTCAACCATGTGCCCGCCTCATCGTAGCCACAATCGTAAAATCGACGTGACCTGTATAATCTAAGAAATTCCTTTTTTTGTCAATATCCCCACATGTTATTTCATCTTTACTACTTTCAAGAAATTAACTGCAATTTACCTTCTCCTCCAGAGTAGACTAGATTCTATACCCACACAAAACTGCAGGCAATACTGACGACATTGTACTTTAGCGTTTGAGAAAACAGGTGGGAAGAGAACGGGGTTTCAAACGCAAAATAACAAGCAGTTTTATAGTTTGTCTTCTGCTACAATCAGAAACTAATCCACGTTTTTACTGTTGCTCCGTGCTATGCTTACGTATTTCCTTTAAGTGTTCTCAAACGCTTTGGACTTACATTTACAGCCTTAAACGAATCTCCGAGAATTCTAAGAAGGCAATTACACTTCTTGTATTGCCCTTCCTGCAGCAATTAAACGCGTTTGACCCGGGAGATCACGACTTGTATCACACAGTGACAATGTCAAACAAGTAAACTTTCATTGAGAAAGGTGGCATTGTTGTCGGAGGGAGTGCGAGAAATTGGAGTGTTTCAACTTGAGACGAGACGTGAAAGTTCAAACCCCTCTTCATCTCCTCGTTCATGCATAGTTGCTCATAAGTATAAATAAACCATGTATCACTATATGAGCATTGCCATTCGCCGCAATCAGCTCATCCCAACACCACCATGAGGGTTCTCCTGGTGAGTAAATCCACTTCTACGCGAAGTGAAACCCGTACATGTAATATCTGTGTTATTTACTTCCCTTACTAAATGGCTTGTAAGAAATGAGTGCTTCACCATGATTGTTGCAAATTACGCTTTACAGTAAATAATTAGGAAGGACCACTAAAATGGGGAGGTAATATAATTTAATGATACACATTAGTTTCTCACTGTGCTCACAGTAGCATTTTTTGTCGAAAATATTAACCCCATACAAAAAACACAGACGCTTCACTGGACGTTAAAACGTCGGTCTACAAAAGTGCTTTGTGTTTTTTTTTAATATCTCACAATCAGAACGTAGGAAAAGTTCATAATAAAATTATACGTAATATATCCAATGAAATTGAGGCCAATTTCCTGTAGCCGGTACTGACAGAAACAAAGCAGTATTATATTCAAGTATGGATTAAAAACAAGTGAAATTCGATTGCTTTATTTTGTTCATATGTTTTGTCGTAATATCTTCAGAAGCATAAACAACAGACTAAACAAACAAACAAGGTGTATCTTATAGTTTACATCATATCTCCGTCTCTTGCCCTAGGAGGAAATATACCGTATATTGAGTGTGTCTGACAGCAAGATACTGAGCAGGATATTGGGAAGGAACAGGAAGATGGAGAAAATATTATAATTATGACACCTGTAGAGCGCATAGGTAAAACGTAATATACAATGCTGGATGGAACAGGTTGCTTGAGACACCTTGCTGTATCAGGCAAGAACTTAGGAAAATATTGTAATGGATTAAACTGGTCCATGATGCGTAAGTCGCCATATCCCTTTAATATGAAAATTAACCTTCGGTTTCCGCAAAAGAAATAGAATTTCTTGGCTTACACAACGACGACTACTTCTCAAGACGGACTCTGCTAGTAGATACATGACGTTCCGTAAGAAGTTAAAATTTACACGCTGGCCAAGAAATTCAGAGTTTATTGTACATAACGTTTCAAAGTTGTTTTCACGAAAATCTGCCACTCCTTCCTTCCATAAAACATTTCTATTCCTTCCATTCATCATAAACCACTTAACTAATGCCACTTTAACATTAATCCCTTGTCTCTGTTTAGGCCTCCATTATTGCAACATCGATTAGGGTTTCGATCCAAAACTCTACATTTATTTTCAGTTTTCCTTAATAAGCCTACTGTGCCTCTTTCATTACTCTTTCCAGATATGTCTCATAGCAATTGCTGTTGCTGCCGAAGAAGTGAAAAATAACACGGAATTTGAGAAGAAGCCACAAAAACGAGGAAACTTCGGAGTTGGGTACGTCGGAGTTTCAACTGGCTCTGGACAAGGAGAGATCCACCGTGGTTCTGGTGCATTAGGGACTGGACACGGACAAATCCTTAATATAGCCGGCTTCGGCCACGGAGAAATCGGGTTGAATTTGGCGAGCATAAGTCACGGAAACTCCGTTCTCAATTCTGGCGGGTATGGAAATGGAGGGAACCTCCTCATTGCAGCGGGAAACTCAGGAGTTGGAGGGCTTGGACATGGATTCGGGAATCTTGGAGGCAACGCGGGTCATGGAAGTGGCGGAATCATATCCCACTCGCAAGGAATTTCTACAGGACAACATGAAGGACTTGGAACATCGGGAGGATATGGGCTCGGATCTACAAGCCGTGGTTATGGAGGTTTTGGTAGCAGCGTAAGTTTTGGTGGAGGTTCTGGAAGCCAAGTGAAAGTGAACACCTTAACACAGCAAGTGCAAGTTCCTGTGCCCAAGCCAGTACCGATCACCGTCAACAAACCCGTCCCCGTACCTGTCCTTGCTCCATACCCTGTCACCATCCATCGCCCTGTCCCCGTAAATGTACCTCAACCAATCCCTGTGACTGTTGTGAGGCCCTACCCCGTAACAGTAAATCGTCCCGTGGCTGTCCCTCTGGTTCAGCCAGTACCTGTCCCTGTACCTCAACCATACACAGTATCTGTTCCTCAGGCTGTACCTATACAGGTACCTCAGCCTATAGCTGTTCCCGTGCCACAGACCATCACCTTTGAAGTCCCCCAACCCATTGTCCTCTCATCAGGGAATACTGGAGGTTTTGGTATGACAGGCGACTTATTCGGCAGTTTTAGAGACCCCTGGTATGGCTCAGGACCCGGTGGTGTTGATGTAAGACTTTCGTCAGGTTTAGGAATATATCACACCGCGATTAATGAACAAAGCTCGGCTGGGCACACTACTAGCAACACTATGGGGTCTCCTGGCACAAACACAGAGCACGTTTCTGGAAATGGAATCGGAAATGGTTCCCGGATTATTTTCGGAAATTCTATAATAGGGCATTCTACCGAAAGCAGCGGAAGTAATGTTGGGCATGATTCTGGGTCTGGTCGCGAGAGTTCAGTCCTTGGACATTCTTCAGAAACCCCTGGAAGCAGCACAGGACATGGTTCTCCATTTTCTGCCGTAAGTGCAGTAACGAGACCTTCTTCTGGAAGTTCCGGAAATAGTGTAGGACACGGTTCTGGATTTTCTACGGGAAGTTCAATGCTCGGACCTTCTTCTGGAAGTATCGCAGGCAATATAGGACATGGTTCTGCATTTTCTACCGGAAATTCGGCGCTCGGACTATCTTCTGGAAGTATCGGAAACAGTATCGGATATGGTTCTGGACTTTCTGCTGGACGTTCGGTGTTTGGGCATTCTTCTGAAAGTATGGGAGGCAATATAGGACATGGTTCTGGATTTTCTGCTGGAAGTTCAGTGCTTGGACATTCTGCTGGAAGTACGGGAGCCAATATAGGACATGGTTCTGGATTTTCTGCTGGAAGTTCAGTGCTTGGACATTCTTCTGGAAGTACTGGAGGCAATATAGGACATGGTTCTGGATTTTCTGCTGGAAGTTCAGTGCTTGGACATTCTTCTGGAAGTACGGGAGGCAATATAGGACATGGTTCTGGATTTTCTGCTGGAAGTTCAGTGCTTGGACATTCTTCTGGAAGTATGGGAGGCAATATAGGACATGGTTCTGGATTTTCTGCTGGAAGTTCGGTGCTTGGGCATTCTTCTGGCAGTAGGGGAGGCAATATAGGACATGGTTCTGGGTTTTCTGTTGGAAGTTCAGTGCTTGGGCATTCTTCTGGAAGTATAGGAGGCAATATAGGACATGGTTCTGGAATTTCTGCTGGAATTTCGGTGCTTGGGCATTCTTCTGGACGTATCGGAAGCAATACAGGCCATGGTTTTGGATCTTCTGCCGGGAGTTCAGTGCTCGGACATTCCTCTGGAAGTATCACAGGCAGTGCAGGATATGGTTCTGGATTTTCTGCTGGAAGTTCAGGGCTCGGGATTTCGTCAGGAGAAGCTGGAAATACAGCACATGGCTCCAATTACATATCAAGCTCCGGAAGCTCTGGAATACAACATACCTCCGGATTTGGCTCAGGTTCCGGTGGTGCCAGCCTAAGACATGGATTGGGTTACGCAGCTACTTCAACATCGAACCTCGTGACCGGGCACAGAAGTTCATCTCCCCGCGAATCTGCGGGTATCGCACAAAACTCTATCTCCTTGCAGAATTCGGGACAAATTTCCACTGCGGGACCCAGTGCTGGACACACGCATTAAACACGCAGTAAACAAATTCTCCTACCTCTGTCTCTACAACAGTCAACATTCCACTCACTTTGCCGAAAGCAAAAATGTGTGTGTTATGTCTGTATTAATGTAAGTTAATAAATATGGTATTTTATACTAAACATATAAATTCAAAAGAACACCTGCAAATAGTTTGCGCTTTCCAAAACCAAGTGATACGTTGCCTATCCGCTTGTATGAAAAATGGTCTGAAACAAAAGTGCATCACTGAAACTGGGTCAAGGTACAATTGTCTCTGTCGTTAATTAAGCATACAATAAGAAAAACAGTGGGAGAGTAAATGCATAGGTCTCTGTATTTTTATTTTGATGTTGGAATTGGATGTGAGTGACACTTCACGATCCGGCGTCTTTATCGTTTATAGTTAAAACTCCTAACCCACACGAAAATGTATCCGACGCGTGGCAAAGAAAATAGGCCTAATGCAGGAATTTGCCTGTAATTAATAATACTGACCATCTAGTCCTTAAAAGTCATTACATAAATTAAGCTACACGGTTCACGTGTTGTCATTTTGCTGGGTCTAACTGGAGGTGAAGCTGCGTGTCCGAACTACGCCAGTTGCAAATTCGAATGATGCTGAAAATTGAGAACATGGTTACTGGGTTGTATTTTGAGATATATGTTTAAAAAAGTCGCTCCATTTCGAAACTAGAAAGATAGCACATATTAACTTAAAACCATGGGGGAATTAGCCAGTCATATTCTAAAGGTAATTATTACAATGTAACTAGGTAAGTTCGGGACCTTGTTCCTACGTAGGTCTACATTTTTGAAAAGGTGGAGTAGACTAATTTATTGGTTTCAATAAAAGAAGCGTTCTGGGCCTAAGCTGAAAGCATCTACTAAAAGCTACAATTATTTTCAGTTTGGTATGGAAAACTGTGAAAATATACTCCAAAAAGTACTGTATTGTGAAGGAGTAAAGATAGTTACAGCCATATACGAGTACACAGAATGGAGCCAAATGTCCCTGTAAATTCTCCTAACAGAATAATATTCATCCAGAGACGCTTTATTGCTTAGTTCTCGGTTAAGCGTGTCTGATGAGGAATTAAAACTGCATACGTAATACAGTGCGGAACTGGATGATGATTGTCACTACGCTGTGAACTAGAGAGATTTTAAAATGTGGCATACTTCAGACATCCAGACTGTGCCCCACGCAGCTAAGAAGGACGAAAAGCGTGATGAAAATTTCCTCCCTGCGTGAAATACCAAATAAACATGTCCCAACTTCCAATCAGTTTCCATACAAATTTACCAGCACTATTGGGCTGTTTATTCTCTTGTTTCCCAAATTCAAATCTTTGAAGGCCCTGAAACAATCCCAACCCCTTTCCCTAATCTACAAAAAGACCCAAAAATCAGTTAACCAATTGGTGACATAAGATTAAACAGTTTGTACACTTTTATATTACTTACTGAATTTATTAAAAAAAAAAAAGTACAGGGCAGAATCATAGTAACTGAATTCGAACAAAGCGTGCTGCTGACTCACACCAGAATTAGCATATCTAAGCATAAACACGACAGACTTATTTCGGGTGACTGACTTATAGCCACTCCGTATTTCAACATACTGGCATGTGACTGGATTAAAGATATTAGGTCACCTTTAGAGCATGAAGCCCGCGATGTTTCTATGCAGACATATGCTGGCGGCTTCTAGTGCATGGTGCGTCTCCCATTTTAGAAAGTAACATGATGAACTGTCCATTTGTAAACCTCTATATAATTTTATACAATATCCTATTCTACTGACACTTAATGACATTTTAATTAAACTTCCCCTAATCACAAACTCTATTCCATCCCAATGGGTCAAATACTCAGCAAATCTTTTGTATTTCTTTGCAGCCATCATTTTTAGTATAGTTGTTTCTGAGGATTGCTGGCGTCATACGAACGGTTCATGGCATTCGTTGTAAGTTAATCTGTGAACGTATATTCAGGACCGTTGGTGATGGGTAGGAAGGGAGAGATTTAAATGAGAAAACGTTAGTAGCGGACATCGGACGCTAGCAATCCAGTGCGAATTCACTGGCGTACGAGTGTGGTTTATATACGAGTACGGAGAAGTGTCTGTGTCAGTCTGGTTGTTTAACTGGATATAGCGCTCCATTATTTTATACCAAGAATAAATTGAGTAAATAAAACAAGTAAAAATAAATAATTAAAGCTATGTGTGATTCGGTGAACCACACCCGTTTCCAGTAAGAGGATCACCTACCAGACTGGGTGCGTCGGGACAACAAAGTTACGAAGGGTGATCGTGTAGACCTTGGATACGTGAGTATGGGAAGACATGTTTAGCACTTTAACTCAGGATGGGTCACAACAAGGGGCTTTCGTGAAGGCAGTGGATACGTAAAAAATCTTTTCACCGTCTGATAAATAAGTATAACCTACTAAAGGAACACACTGTGTCGTTGAATTTACTCACAGATTATTAATGATACGAATGCGATTCACACAATAAAGGGAAAAAAAATCTTCTAGCATTTCTTTTCTGAACGATTTTACGTCTGCCACTTGGTACATAATCATTGTGCTTCTCAATGCACGTAAAATCTGCAACGTAACTTATTATCAGTCTCCTGCTGGAAAGAACAGCTACTCTGATCGGTCCAGTTTTGTCGTTACTGTTTTTGTGGAGTGCAGCTTGAGGGCTCTGTATTGGTCACAACTGTCCGGTCATTCTTCGGTATTTTAGTTCACCCACACACTCCGCTGAGGTAACACAATTTACCCCAACACCAAGCAGAAAAACTTCTGCAAATTTAAGCCTCTTTAACACCTGCTGCTCATAAAAGACGAACCACAGCCCTTCACTCTGCACACGTCCGAAAGCAAGGGTGTACTGGCTGTGAGCCCCAGCCACTTCGCGATATTTCGAAAATTCGGCTCACAATTATTAATGCTGGTAACTGTTTGGCAGTGTGTTTGCTGCCGAGTCAGGTGGACAAAATGATGCGGATAACTTCTGAATAGCCTTTGCACATAAAATACTTTATAGCTGTCCATCCGCATTAATAGCTAATTGACTTATCAATTATAAAACGATGGACACTGTCAGTCCCTGTCTAATGGCTAAGTGGAGCTGCAAACTAGTGGATCGGTGTACCAAGAAATGAAGTTGACATCGCCTTGACGTCTGAAGATATCATAACGGATGCTTGCTAATATCGTGGAGCGCCTCTTCACATAAAATGTCCGTGGTCGTACATAGTTAAGGCACACCAACGTAGGGTCAAAAAGTAATTTCCCCATACCTATCGCAATCAATAATAATCAATGCAGAACATCGGTAGACTAATTGCTAAACGCGGTTACTGAATTGGACTAAACTTACTTCCACCTAAGCCTAGAACTTCCGGTGGAGTCCATCAAGTCGGTTTTCCGAGAAAAATCTAGATGCTACATTCCCCGCCAATCGCACGTATGAAAATATTGTTGTACCGAATTGCACTCAAATCGGCCAAGTAATGTGGACGTTACGGGTAGAAGTTTATTTAAATAATGTAGTAAAATATAGTCTAACACAACGTTTTATTAAATATATCATGAATTTAATGCTATCAGTTACATGTTTCGTCTGTTTAGAGCCAATGATGACTCGAAAAGCCGAAACATGTTGCTAGAAGCTGTAAAATCATAAAATATTTACTAAAAAGTTGTGTTCGACTGTATTTTTTACATTATTTAATTAAGATATAAAACATAACCGCGATGCCTTTCCTTAAAAATATAAGGTAGAAATTTACTTACACCCTTCGGCAAAGTCCGTCACTGACCTATGCTTATGAAACTCACGCCTGCCCGAAAAGTTACATAAAGAACTCTTATACAACATTCACAACAATCTGAAAACCGTTTAGGCGTTAATTCTATGCAAAAACAGTCTACAGATCGACAGATACTGGACAGACGTTGACTCAACACGAGGCGTTGTTATTTACTTCGTACAGAAGGCTTAAAATTAACAAACACAAGTTTCTGTCTTCCTACCCTATCCTCCGACCAATGCTCTTCGACAGTGAATTTTACGTAACTTAAATATATTTACTTAAATGTGCCTGACGTTCTATTATTACTTACTTACTTACTTACTCCATGGTGCAGAGTCCTTCTTGAGAAGCTAATTGGTCTGCAGCTAGTCAGGAAATTCCCCGCATTTCACGGAACCCGAAGGTTCATTACCGCACTCACAAGC
>Ga0123355_10007052_pt1 | contig 16740 bp, 20 predicted proteins | sample TergutEmb28metaG_3_FD_89872 | JGI IMG/M metagenome (GOLD analysis project Ga0123355, IMG submission 89872) | Embiratermes neotenicus P1 segment gut microbial communities from Petit-Saut dam, French Guiana - Emb289 P1 | ecosystem: Host-associated > Arthropoda: Insects > Digestive system > Gut ...
CCAAACCATGTGATTGTGAGCAATAAAAATATCGCTTATTTAATTGATATTGAAGGAGCGAAGTTTTTCGACTTAGAATACGAACATAGCTGGTTGAAGTTCCGCTTTGATGAAAACTATAAACATTTGGCAAACGATGATTCGTCTGATAGCAAAATGGAATATTATATGTTTTGTCATCATCTCGGAGTATTGGCTGGCGCACATGAATTATCTATGAAAGATTTTTATGATATGGATGAAGTAAATGGAATGATATATTGGAACTTTGAACAGGTAAAATCCTTTTGTGACAAATATTTAGGATAAGATATAAGCTTTACTCAGATGATGTAGGCGGTTCGGAAATCAACAGCAATAGAAATTTACATATTGACTCTGCCGTTGGGGAAGAGCAACAGCAAAGTGGCTAGAAACTACGAATTTTGTAATCGATAACGACAGAGAGATGCTGGGCCATATGATATATACTCATGATGGCAATCTTGATATATTGAAGGGTCTGGGTTATGAACAGTTGGTTTTGTATGCGCCTATTAAGTTAAAAGAGGGTGTCTAAGACACATGAGGTGTATAATGCTGATTTAAAAACGAGCGATGATTTGGTTAAAAGCTGCATATGCTCCCCGCATCAGCATCGTAATTACGAGCGACGCGAAGTCATCCAGACACTTCGATTTTCGTGTTCTATTTGGATAAAACGAAAGCACTAAATTTTCTGGATGGCTGCGTCGCTATGCTCCTCGCAATGATGTCTCTTTGACAAATTATAGTGCTTTCATTTTTATCCCAAAGGGAGTTAATTGTTTATTCTTACTATGCTCATCGTACCCTGCGACCCGTTAAACGTCAACTGGGGTAGGGCAATGCTCCCCGTACTGTATGGTTTTAACGATATTGTTTCTGTGGTACCTGGCAACACAAGCGTAATAAATGTTCCACTGGCAGTATTGCCGTCCTGCCGAACCATGCCTGTCATCATTGGCGTAGAGTTGGAGTAGTAACGTATACCTGTCACACCTGTAGATTGCAGTACGTCTACAGTCCATGTTACCAAAAATACACCCGGTTGCAATGTGATTGTTCCGTCATTATTGTTAACAATCACGTTGTCGTCCTTAAAAGTCCTGGTATGAAACGGGATTGCCGTGCCTGCGTCAATTGTTGGCGTATCGCCGGACACTTCTACATATCCCGCCCAAAATGAACTACCACAAACACCAGGAGGTCCTTGCAGACCTTGTTCTCCAGATGCGCCTTGCGGCCCCTGTGGACCTTGTTCTCCAGATGCGCCTTGCGGCCCCTGTGGACCTTGTTCTCCAGATGCGCCTTGTGGACCTTGCGGACCTTGTTCTCCAGATTCACCTTGTGGACCCTGCGGACCTTGTTCTCCAGATTCACCTTGTGGACCCTGCAGACCTTGTTCTCCAGGTTCGCCTTGCGGCCCTGGTGGCCCTGGAATTGGCTTGACGCAATCTTTATCAGAGTTATATGAATTGCTGTACATAAGCCAGCACAATTTGGCGTATGAGCAGCTATCGTGCTTTATAGACATCTCTTAATCACCTCCTTGTTATATAAGTATGACAAGCACTGTATTAACGTGATTAAAATTGCTACAATAAGCCTTAAAGCAAGCGAATTGTCAGTACGAGGGTTAATTACACCCATTCTCTTTGATGACAATTTTGGCTTTATCGGCAACAGTGCCGGTTATGCCGCTGTTTATGAGATCGTAAATTTTGTAGACGCTAACTCATCTTTGGGGGAACTGGGGACATCATCTTCTTGGGCGAAGGAATCTATTGAAAGAGCTAGTGAATGCAGATTAAGCATATTTATAAAAAACAACTATAATTAAACTTTATATTGAACGATAAAATCCTCATGATAAAATTGTAAATGACATTATAGTTAAATATCGCAGGAGGGCTTATGAAAATAATTTACCAAAACATCACGAAACTTATCAAACAAGATTTGCAAACTATTTCACCAAAACCGATACAGAATTTTCGGCTAATCAGCGCAGAAAGCGGTGTTTATGTTTATAAATGCCTGTATGATGGCACTTCCGCAGTCGTTAAATATTTTGAAAAGGAAGACGATAGACGGGAGATTTTAAACTATCAAATTTTAGCTCGCCACGGTGTGCCGACTATTAAAACGTTAGCACTTGGGGAAGTATCGCTTGTGATGGAAGACATAACTGTCTCAGAAGATTGGCGGCTTGGCATAGAGGAAGATATGGAAGATGTGAAGGTAGCCAAAAGCCTTGCAGAATGGTATTTTACCTTTCATGAAAACGGTAGCACTGTTCCAGAGCTTGATAGCTTGTATTTTGAATTTGCCCATATTACGGAAGAAAATTTACGGATGCTTAGCCAAAAGTTACCGGAAGCAAAAGAATTGTTTGCGTTTTTACTGGCTTATTATGACAAGTTCCATAAGTTGATTTTCAAACCTTCGTTTACGCTGACATATAACGATTTCCATTGGTCAAACTTTGTTGTCCGAAAAGATAAAAAAGCAGCTATGATGTTTGACTATAATCTGATGGGAAAAGGGTATCGACTTTCGGATTTCCGAAATGTTTGCTGGTCTATGTCTGATGAGGTGAAGAAAACATTTGAAGACGAATATAAGCGGTTGTATTTTGAAAAACACAAAAACGACCGAACGGAAGCAGAAAAACTTGAAGAAAGTATTGATAATGTAGCAGGGGCCTTGTTTGCTCTTATTAATGCTTACACCATGAAGGAGAATTTTCCGGAATGGGCAGAGGAGAGTAAGAAAGATGTCTTAGATGAGGATTTTTTAACGAAGGCAAGGCAATTACTTTTGTAAGGTAGAAACGATGGTTGAAGTGAGAAGTTGCGAAAAAATTTTATTTGTGGAGGTCGATTTCATTGAAATTATTATTTGCAAGCGGGGGAGATCCTAATGTTGTCACGATAGACAATTTTTTTGCAAGTCAAATTGACGTGCGAAAAACTGTATTGTATATTCCTATTGCGTGGGAAGGTGACCCCACATATACTAGCTGCTTTAATTGGTTTAAAGAAAGATTTCAAGCTTATGGAATTACGAATGTTGAAATGTGTACAGATTTTAACCATGTTTCAGATTTAGAACGATATGAGGCTGTATTTATTGGCGGTGGGAATACATTTAAGTTACTAAAGGAAATCAAAGATAGTCAATTTGATAAAAAACTGATTAGATATTTGAATAACGGCGGTTTTGTATATGGTGGCTCTGCCGGAGCGATTATTTTTGGTAAGACAATAAAATCATGCGAATACCTTGATAAAAATGATGTAGGATTGACAGATTTAACTGGTCTTAATTTAGTTGGCGGTAGAGATATACTTTGCCATTATTCGGAAAATGATAATGAATTTATCCGTGCCTATGACAACGATTTATATATACTCTGCGAAGAATCGGGCTTATATGTCAATAACAATAAAATTGAAAGTATCGGCAAACCATACCTGAACAAAAATGATGTCACAATTTAGCCATTATAATTGTGGAACGTTGTATACGTAATATTGTCAATAGTGTGGTTGGTACAATCACACCGTCCAAACGCCCTTTCATTTTAGGTGTATAATACATATGGGTATGTTATAATTATTGAAATAGACTTGCGTAATCCAAGGGGTGTGCCACATGAAAGCAGTTTTTATATCGGGAAGCCCACGAAAAAACGGAAACACCATGACAATAACAGGTGAGATAGCGCGTGGGTTAAAAGACCAAGGATTTGAAATAAAACATTTTTTCTTACACGAATTAGATATTCATTTTTGTATAGGTTGCAAGTCTTGCTATAAAACAGGCTCTTGCGTACATAATGATGATGTTGCCTTAATCGCACAAGATATGTTTAGCGCACAAATCGTTATTGTTGCATCTCCATCTTATTGGGGTGATGTCACTGCACAGCTAAAGACTTTCATTGACAGATGCACACCGTACTGCGACACTAATTCACAGAGAAAGTTATCAGCGAAAGGCACAAAAGGCGTAGCTGTTGCTGTTCGTGCAGGTAGTAATAAAACAGAAAATGAAAATCTTGTGAGTACGATAGAGCATTTTTTAGGTCATCTTGACATCCCCTTAGTTTCATCATTTACCGTAGAAAGGATTGACACAATAGAAGATTTGGCAGAACATCCAGAAGTGTTAAATGAAGCGTATGACTTTGGAAAAAATCTTTCGCAGAGGGTAAACTCTAAACCGCAAAAATAATAATTGTGCTATCAAGACAATAGCTTGATACCCATTTTTGATATCCTGATATTTACGGGCTTTAAAAGCTTTTGCCCATATCATCAAAGGCGGTAAACGTAAATTTTTGTTTTTTATTTATGAATGCGAGGTATTTTATGTTTTTAACAAGTAACAACGATCAAGAATTATATGATAATTTTAAAACGATTGGCCTAGAACATAGAATCAATAACAATAATGTGCTTATAAAAATAAATTTAACAAAACCTCAAATCCCATTACTAATCCGAACAGATATGACGCTTTTGAAAATAGTTGTAGATTATATTTATCAAAATGGTGGAAGCTGTGCAATAACAGAAGGCGGCGGCGGATACCTGAGAGAAAATTTAATTGCTTACGGTTTTGAGGACACACTTAATCATTATAATATTAGGCTTATTGATGTAGATTTAGAAGATGCCGATGAAGTAGTATCATATGGCGAATATCATTATATACCAAAATGTTTTAAAGAATATCCTGTCAGAATCGCTATTCCTTATACCTCAAAAAGAGAAGGCATGATTTTTTCTAACAACGTAAAATGTTTTGTTGGAGCCGTTCCAAAAAAAATGTATCAGCTTGACGATCCAAAGGAGTTAAAAGGCATTCCGCGCCCTAGGATACACCAAAATTTACACTTGTCAGTTGCCAATCTCTTTCATGCAATGAATGATTACTCAAAATTTCATTTTTATATAAATGGTGGGCTTCCATACAATGAAAATACAGGTCTATTTACCTTTAACGAAACATTTATCGGAAACGATGCGCTGGAATTGGATTTATATTTATTTCAAAAATATTTTAGCGACTGTGAATATCCTGATTATTTAGACATATTAAAAAACAGATTATCTTAACAAATATGAAACGGATACCCCTTATTGTGGATATCCGTTTTTCATTACTCGGTATGCCATGCAGAAAATTATTTTTAAAGCTAGGCTTTATATTTTCCATCGTGATAGTATTTTTTGAGGAGGGATAACATGGAGTGGCTAAAAAGAATGAACGCGGCAATCGATTTCATAGACGAAAACATAAACGAAAAAATCGACTACGGGAAAGTGGCAGAAATAGCCTGCTGTTCCCTTTCTCGTTTTCAAAACATGTTTTTGTTTATTTCAGACATCCCCTTGTCTGAATACGTGCGTCGCAGAAAAATGGCTCTGTCTGCCCAAGAACTAGTTGATAGCAGTATAAAAGTCATCGACTTAGCAATGAAGTTTGGTTACGATTCACCCGAAGCGTTCGCCAGATCGTTTAAGGCGTTTCACGGGATTTCACCGACAGATGCACGTAAATATAAAAAGTTTATCGACTACCCGAAATTATCCATCCAAATTCAAATCACGGGAGGACATTTCAATATGGAATCGCAAAACAAGATGAAGGCGTATAAAGACATTTTGGTTAAGGTCGAAAAAGTTTCGTACACAGAATCCCTTAAAGCTGTAGGGGTACCATACCAGGAAGGATTCGCTAACATTGATGATTATCACAAAAACTATAAAGATAATGTGCCGAATAAGTATGAGCCGTATATGGAAATCGGAATAGGCTTATCGTACGATGATGGCGGAGATTATTTATTCGGCTGCCGGATAAATTCTATTGAAGGCACCATCCCGGGAATGAAAGCAGTTGATACCGGGTTTAAGGATTTTGCCGTTGTCACGTTCCGCTCTGAAAATTTGATGAAACTTTTGGGTGGAGCGGATGGCCCAGGCGAAGGGATGCAGACTGCAAACGAATACATAAACAACGTTTGGCTGCCAGAGCATATGGATGAAGTTGAGCTGTACAAGCCTGACGAAATAGAGCATAAGGTGTTTAAAATGACTGGTGGCAGTATTGACGGGGGTTGCCACCCTATCGAAGTTTATATTGATTCAGGTGAATCTAACCCAGAAATGTGTTATTACATTCCCATAAAAAGTTTTTGATAGTTTTATTGTGAAATTGGATGGAGGCATGAATATGGTAGTAAAGAATGTAACAGAAGATCTAATACATGAGGCTATGGAGTTTCTTTCACCAGACGAACAAGAAATAGCCAGTGACTTACACGATTTTGCAATATCTCTTGGCTTAAAAATTGAAATGCGGAAAAATCTTCAAAAAGCAGGTAGGGGTTATTATATAGAATATTCTACTAATAAGCCTAAGCGTAAATTATTCTATATTCATATGCACGAACAATACAAAACCGGTGAAATTACTTTTAGGGTTAAGGCTAATTTATTTAATATTGATAATTATAGAGAAGGCGTAGAAAAAAGCCCTCTGGCAATTAAACAATCTATCAAAGATACGGGTAATTGTACAAAATGCAAAACTACATGTTTTGCAATGAATTTGAGATACACCTTAGAAGGGGTAAATTACGATCCTTGCTATGGCCATGGTCATTATTTTCAAGGTCTTAGTTCGTCGGAGTGGGCTGTATTAATGGAGCTTACTGCACATGAGTACAATGTGATTACGGCAGTATAATGCTTTTCTGAAAAAATCTGTATTATGAATAACGGAAACTATCGACAGCCCTTTTGCTTAGCATTGGGCTTGTTTTTGTTGTAATTGTGTGCTTGACAAATGCGTATTATATGCGTATTGTTACCTCCAAAGGAGAGACAAAAATGCTTAAACTAAATAAGGAACAAATAAAATCATTAATTCCATCCTACACATGCCACATAGCCCAAGAACTTGAGTACGCGTACAGGGAAGAAGCCCCATTTGGGCAAATAAAAATTGATGTGTATGCTGATGATATCTCTAAACCAATGACTATGCTTTTCGTAAATGGGTTTGCAGGGACAGGACTATATGGCGATGCAAGCAAGGATAAAAATAACCAAGCAATCAAAAAAATAATTTTAGATTGCTTTACTGAAGATCAAGAAGATAAAAAGGAAGTATGGTTATCTTTATATTCGCCCGATTGGGAGCCGGTAGTAGATACTTTGTTTGACGGTTTTCCATCATGGAAAGCAAACCGCCTCATTCATCGAATAAACTTGAAAGCTTTCCAAAAGCACAAGGAATGGCAGGCTAAAATCCCAAAAGGGTATACTATGACGCGAAAATCAGAAAATGATAAATTCAGGTGGATTCTACTAAATGAAGATGGTGAAATTGTAAGCGAATGCACATCCGTTTGGGTTGAAAAAGTCGGCGTAGAAATAAATTGTGTAGAAATAGGCATCGAAACGAAAGAAGCATACAGAAGAAAAGGTTATGCTGCATTGACAGCCGCCGCCTTTATAGATGATTGCCTGTCAAGAAATTTAATACCTGTTTGGTGCTGCTGGGATTTTACAAAAGGATCAAGAGAATTGGCAGAAAAATTAGGATTTGATATAATCGAAAACAGACGAGCTATATTTTTAAGCAATATGAAATAACTACCAAGGGAGGTGTATATGCCACACCGTAAATTACTTATTGTGCTAAGCATATTCCACGCAACTGTAAACACATTGTACTTAGTTAGATTTTTTGGGGTGCTTCCACCCGAAGCAGTCGTTTATGGATATGTACCGTGGTTTATGTCGTTTGCATTACCAAACACTGTTTTCGCCTTGTTATCATGGCTTTTGGTGTACTCATTGTTAAAAAAATCTGACACAGTAGCAGTGGCAACAGGTCTGTTAACTGCGGGAGGCTTAATTTTCCACGCATTAAACGGTTTAATGTTTGGTTTTTATTCGGGCTTTCTAACAACGATAACATTTAATGCAATATTTGAAATCGTAGTTTATGTATATGGTTTACTCCTCGCTGCGTTTTACATCACACAATTTGGGAAGTTTATTACCAAAAAATGAATAGGAGGAATTTTAAATGAGTAATACGAGAGCTCCCTGCTAAAAATCAGGTAGAATAAAGAACCGAGGCCCTCCAAATAATTCTGCATCATGATATACAATAATTAATTGGAGGAAAAAATGACTACATTTAATGTTAAGACTTTTTACGTTTACAAATTCATGACGGAGTGTAAACCGATCTACGCTTTTAATGTGATTTTGTTTATTAACAGAGGTTTATCAATTACTGACATCGCCATATTAATGGCACTTTGGAGTACATTTTCAATAATACTAGAAATTCCTTCCGGAATTTTAGCAGACAGATGGAACAGAAGAAATTTAATGGCTATTGGAGAAGTGCTGCATGGTTTATGTTTTGTGATATGGTTTTTTTCGCATTCCTTTACTATGTTTGCAATTGGATATGCATTATGGGCACTTGCAAGTGCTTTAGGTTCAGAAGAAGGTTTAATTTACGATAATCTAAAAAGCGATGGGTGCGAGGAAAATTTCACCAAAGTATACGGAAAAGCAAATTTTTACGGAAATGCGGGTGTTGTTGTCGCAATTGCGTCAGCAGGTGTACTCGTTAACTTTGTTAGTATAGAAGCAATCGCACTGATATCGGCAGCAGTATGCTTCGGCAATGCGATACTTGCTTTGCAGATAAGAGAGAAAAATTTTTATTCGGATCGATTGGACGAAGATTCTATAGGTTTCTTCAAAACATTTAAGGAAGCGGGCAAGTTTATTAAAGGCAGCAGAGTTGCCCTGGTTTCTATTTTATTTATAATGCTTTTTGCAAGTCTTGGGGGTTTTTTGGATGAATTTGATGCCCTTATCATCAATGACTTTCAGCTTAATAACATATGGATTAGTGTTATCCTGGTTGTAAGATTTGCTTTCGTTGCTTTAGGCGGCATCCTTGCACCCAAAATGCAAAATAGGATATCTTCCGTTAAACGGGTATTTTTTCTTAATACCTTGGCGTGTATTTTACTAATGGTGTTCGCCGTGGTATGGAATCAACATGCCATTCTATTTTTTGGTCTTTCATTCATGGTTATGGCAATGGCAAAAATTTTATTAGTCAATGCTGTACAAAACGAAATTAAAGATGAAGGCCGGGAGACAGTAATGTCATTTGTTGATACCGGAGAGAACATCGTAATGATTTTACTAAGCTTAGTCTATGGACTGCTGGCAGGGATATTTAGCTTGCAGCAAGTCTACATCATCATATCGGTTTATGGCATCGTAGGCAGTTTAGGATTCTACCTGTTGTTTAAGATAATAAGAAGCAAAATTAGACTTTAAGTTTTGAAAGAACGGACATCTCTTTTGAGAATGTCCGTTCTTCTTATGCCATAGAATTTTTCATCTATAAATGATATCATCTTCTTAAAAAAATATAAGGAGCGTTTTATTATGTATTGGAATAACCCTTATTTAAACGAAGGGCAATGGCTTAGAGGCAACTTGCATACCCATACAACTGTATCAGATGGAATCTACTCGCCGATGGAGGTTGTAAAACTATATGCAGAAGAGGCAAAAAATAGAGAGATTCCAGAAATGAACTATCGCTTTTTAGCACTCACTGACCACAACAAGGGTACAAAAAAAGAAAATTTTGCCTTGCCCCAACTAGATAATTTTGTAGTATTAGAAGGCCGAGAAGAAACCCACGGCAAGCATATTTTGGGTATAAATTGCCCAATGAACTTTGACAATGATAGCATCGGCAAACAGTCAAGCGAGTACACCATAGCAGACTATCAAAAGGTGATAGATAATATTATCGCAGAAGGTGGCATTGCTATTTTGCCCCATCCCCACTGGTCGGATTGGAATTACTGGACTGCCCCAGAGGTTACTGCCTTAGAAAACTATACCGCTATAGAAATCCTTAACGGAGATATATTTGCAGGGCCTGCCAGTATAGCCTTAGATATTTGGGATGCTGCTTTAAGTGCAGGCAAAAAAGTATGGGCTGTAGGCAGCGATGACTTTCATACTACCCGAGATTTTCATAATGCTTGGACTTGTGTATACGCTAAAGATACTTCAAAAGACTCTATCATAGAGGCCTTGCGCCATGGCAGTGCTTACGTAAGCAGTGGTGCAGCATTTAAGCGAATCTATGTAGACGGCAAATGGATCATAGCAGAGTGTTTAGATCATGGCTGTTACCAAGATTCTGAAAAAACATTTCGTTTTATAGGCGAAGGTGGACGCATTATACAAACGCAAACAGGTAAAAACAATGTCGCCGCCTATAAAGGGCAAGGCGACGAATTATACATCCGGGTAGAACTTTCCCTGGCATGGGGTTCTGCATATGCTCAACCATTTTTTAGGATAGTTTCTTGAAAATTATCGAAGAACCGAAATACATCCGCCGTTTATTTTGCTTATGCTGCATTGCCTATGTAACAGCCATGTTAGGTAGGCTTAATTTTAGTGCCGCTATGGCGGTGATGATATCTGATGGGTATATCACCATGACACAAGCTGGATTTGCACTAACTATGTTGTTTGTTGCTTATGCGATAGGGCAGCCAATCAACGGCGCGCTAAGTGATCGTTATTCTCCGAGAATTATCTTAACTATAGGGTTTGCGTTATCAATCATTGCAAATATTTTGTTGGCTTTAAGCCCCCCTGCATCAACAGTAGCAGGGATTTGGTTTTTAAACGGATTTGCGCAGTCAATGTTATGGCCAGCGGTAGTTCGATTATTGTCTGGCTATTTAAGCCGCCTGCAAGCTGCAAAGGCTATGGTAAACATATCCCCTGCAGTGGCAGGAGGTACATTATTAACATATGCTTTAACCGCTGGCATTATTGTAGTTTGGCCTTGGCAAACAGTTTTTTGGATTGCAGCATTTACTATGGCGGTAGTGGCAAGTTTTTGTTTTTTTGGAATCAGAAATATCGAAAGGCATTCAGCTGTCCACGGGCAATCAAGAATAGCAACAAAAAAAGAAGAAGAAAAACTAGTTCCCTTCTTCAGTCTTTTTTTATGTTCGGGGCTTCCTATTGCTTCTATTGCGGTAATATCCCAGGGGATTTTAAGAGACGGTATCACATCTTGGTCTCCAACATTGCTTAGCTCGCGATTTTATTTAGATACTTCTGTAGCAGTACTTATTACAGCGGCAATTCCCTTACTAGGTGTCGCCGGGGTATATGCAGGGCATCTCATCAATAAACGATGGCTAGACAACGAAATACTGACTGCCGCAAGTCTTTTTGGAATAGCTACACTTGCATTAGCCATAATGGCCTTTGGAGTAGGTGGTTTTTTATTTGCCGTGGCACTAATGATAGCAACTGGGCTTATGCATGGTATAAATACTATGCTTATCAGTCTGGTGCCACTCCATTTTGCAAATAAAGGGCGGGCCTCATCTATGAGCGGCTTGTTGAATGCTTTTACTTATGTAGGTAGTGGTTTATCTGGCATAGGCATTGGAGCGATTGCTACGGGGCATGGTTGGGCAAATGTAGTTTTAACTTGGACTATTGTGGCTTTTGTTGGACTGATAGCTTGTTTGTTATGCGCTAAAAAGTGGAAGCAGTTTGCTCAATAACTCGCTAAAATACTGGCTTTGACCGCTTATGTCAAAAGGATCAACGAAGCATTTCTTCTTGATTTAGCTTTCGTATGACTTTATTCATAATTTCAATTTCCAACTCCTCTATTGTCCTCACCTTAAGATATACCGCGAAGGGGTATCCAGCTAACGCCGTCTCAGAAGGGTGACTTTTTTGCTCTTCAGTTAAATCGTTGTCGAAGTCAAGTCGTTCAACATGAATTGGAGTTATGCAATAGTCTTCTTCTTTCCATCGGTTTATGTCGTGAGGGAATCGGCAATCTGCTATTAAAACGTAGTCGTAATCATCCTCAAATATTTTAGCTATGCCAATGACTGTATCAACCCAATAGCATGGAAAGCGTTGCACCTTCTCAGCACCTAAATTTTGCAGCAAGCTTCGTCCTTGTTCATCTTTTTCTCCGTTCCATCCCATGTATTGCCTAGCTATGTGCTTTAACTGATCTGTGTAGTTGGCGATCAGTGCTTTTTTACCTTGTTTCTCTAATTGCATTTTTAGTATATTAGCGGATTCGCTTTTACCATGCTGTGCAAACCCTGAAAATGTTACGATTATCGGCTTTCCCAAATGCGATACCCTTCCTTCTATAATTAAATACTAAAAAGTATTGTATCATAAGTCTTGTCCCATCTCCAGCTGTGCATAGGTGTGTAAAGCAGAATAGTTTCTGATTCTTGGATCATAGTTACAAAAATATTGAAATAAATTTATCAATGATGTACAATAGATAAAATTACATTATGTTGTTGAACTGTGGGGGAAACTAGGTAAATGAATAAGAGAGGATTACTTATTATGACTTATGATGACTTTAGAGAACAAACAAGAGAAGCTATTAGAACATTCCCCATGGGGCGCATTTTCTACCTACGTGAGATATTCGGTACAGAGGTTTGGAATGGAATTCAGACACAAAAAGCGAGTTTTGGAGGGCAGTTCTACCGCGAATACAAGGCAGGAAAATTTCCTGATATAGAGGAGTATGACAAAAGTCAACCTCAAGGGGAGCAACGTTATAAAAAAGTAAGATGAAAAAAGAATGATTTTGATAAATTGTTAAGAACTTATAGTGTAATTAAGTAGAGGGGTGCCAAAGTGACTCTTGCTTATTCTGATATGAGTACAGATACCACAGTTTATGCATGGGGTTGTGTTATCATCCATGATGGAATTGAACATAATTTTTCTGGACATTGTTTGCAACACAGAGCATTGCGTAATGGTGAGTTTTATGCTCTAATAAAGGCTCTTGAGTGTCTTTCGTTATTTAAAACAAAAAGAGCAAAGGTATACACGGAAGAAGCTTCTGTAGTAGCAAATTTTAAAGCTTTCAAAGACGGCAAAGCACTGAATCTAAAGGGACGCTATTCTCGTTACTTTAAATGGTTGTTAGAATTTACCAATAACTATAATTTAAATATTGTCAAAATTCCACGCAATCAAAATGTTGCGCATGATCTCGCGAATGGTGAGTTAATTAACGCGCAACGGAACTTACTTGATGTTAAGCCATTTGTTGTTCCGGATTGCCTGGCTCCACCTGTGATACGCTCCACGAAGAAAAATAAGAAGCCAAGATCTCCACACTCAATTATTAAATCATGTATTCCACAACAGTTAAGGAGTAAAGGAAATTTTAACACTCATTTGCTTCGTAGTTTAGAACAATGTGTCAATAATGAAGATTTCCATAATTTATTGCTTGCTCAAGGTGTAAATGTGTCTAGCTTTTATCAAATGTTAAAAAACAAATTTCCAAAAAGAATTATGTATAAGGAAGATGGAGAGAAGAAGTTACATATCTCTTTTGCAAAAGCTTTGCTAAATAGCGAATTTTGTGTTTGTGAGATTGATGGATTGTTCTATGTTTTTTATTACGATTACCGCCCAGAGTCAGCTAATATAATTGACTATAATCTTACGAAAACAGCATCCTCAAGTTATTTATGTCCTATCATTGATGATGTGCTTGATATATAAAAGATAGATTTGATTCATAAACACTGGGTGCAGTAATGACTACGTGAAGTGAAGACGCTGAAAAGTGATACAAGAATCGCATGAATAACTATGTTTAATAAAAGCCATAAAAGGATGATTTGTGCATGAAACGATGGATGACGACACTAATAGTTGCGGTACTTATTCTGGTAATAATAACCGCTTGTAATGGAAATGAATCATCGAATTTAATCCCGGACGAGTTGAATGATGCGGCAGTAATAGAACCTTTAACTACATTTGAGTTAAAAACTACGATAATTAATACAATGAAGCCAATTGTTACAACTATAGAATCTATGGAAGCGAATCCTCTTATTGAGAACATCTATTTACCTATGATTACCCGTATGCCAATGGTTGCACTTACTTTTGATGATGGGCCATCAAGACACACAGACAGTATTTTGAACACATTAGAGCAGTACGATGGGAGGGCAACCTTCTTTGTAATCGGAAATAGGCTGGATGCCTATCGAAACACAATAGAACGTGCAGCTAATCTTGGCAACGAAATTGCAAATCATACTCAAACACACGCTCGTCTTACTTTGCATACCGATAGTCAAATAATAAGCGAAATACAATCTGCGAGTGACGCTATAACATCTATAGTAGGCACTTCGCCATTTATATATCGCCCTCCTTTTGGTGCGACAGACGAAAGAGTTTTGAACATATCAGCCGAATTAGGCTATGGAATAGTAAAATGGACTGTTGACCCTTTGGATTGGCGCGATAGAGACGCCGATATTATTTACCACAGGATTATGAGTCAAGTTGAAGACGGTTCTGTTATTGTACTCCATGACATTCATTTGACGACAGCACAAGCAATGGAGCGTGTAATTCCAAGCCTTATTGACCAGGGTTTCCAGCTTGTTACAGTATCTGAGTTACTAGAACATAGGTATGGAGGGATAGAAGCGGGGAGTATATTTGGTTCATACTGTGCGTGGAGAATATGGGATATTGAATAGAATGCTTGTTTATATAGGAGATGTGACTTATGAGGAAGTGGTTAAATCATCCTACAGGATAATTTGGAGCAGTTTGTTAGAAATGAAAAGCCCCTGCAAACTTAGAGTTTACAGGGGCTTAAGACTATTGCGGAGGCAGGATTTGAACCTACGACCTTCGGGTTATGAGCCCGACGAGCTACCGAACTGCTCCACTCCGCGTCGCTCTAGCACGTATCAGAGTATACCATATATATAAAGTGTATGCAATGCTTTTTTAAAATTCTGTAAGTTTTTTTAATTGCGCCTTTAGTTTGGACTTAAAAAAACAAAAAAATGTTGACTAGTAAACACTCCAGTGCTACCATTACATTATGTAAATAAGATGTACATTTCGGAGGTGTTTTGTGGAGATTAGTCAAAATAAGTCTGGTACTAATATTGAATTTATAATGAATTTTATAGCTGATTTTATTGAAGGAGATTTAGTGCGCCAGAGATTTGATGAAAACTTTATTAATTTCGTAAAAGAGCGTTTTATGAAGATGAAACAGGAATCTCCTAAATTTACTGATGATTTTTGTTTTTATATGGTAGATTGTGGTTTTGATAGCAATGTAGGCTTACCAGAGGGACCCTACAGAAAACGTATGCGTATGCGCTATAATCAACTGTTAAAAGCCACTAATAATTGTTACGGCAGAAAGCTTAAAAGGTATAATGGGCGACCTTGCTACTACACACAATCCAAGCAATCAAAACATGATAGTTAAAAAATATTTTCTTTTGACTATAGTTTTTATTTTGTATTTTGTGCTGGCTAATTATTTTTTTAACAATATTTGCCCCACAATGATACTTTTTGGTGTGCCCTGCCCAGCTTGTGGCATGACAAGAGCTGGTATTTTGTTTTTAACCGGAAATTTTGCGGAAAGTTTTAGGATGCATCCGCTTTTTATACCTAGCATACTATTTATAATAGGGTTAATGCTATTTAAATTTGTTTGGACAGACAAGATTAAATATCTACAAAATTTATCCATTGTACTATTGATATGTTTTTTGGTATTGTATGTTTTTAGAATGGTATTTCTGTTTCCAAACTACCCCCCTATGGTAGTTAACAACGATTCCATTCTTCATAATATAGTATATTTATTAAAGGAGAGGAATTAACATGGACGAGCAAAATTTTAACAACCAACAAACAGCGGTAATGACCACTAAACAATGGCTGATTACATATTTAGTTATGATAATCCCTTGTGTAGGTTTGATTATGTCTATTGTTTGGGCTTTTTCAGATAATGGAAACCTGAACAGAAGAAATTACTGCCGTGCATATCTTATAATATTGCTTATAGTCGTAGTTCTAAGCGTCATTTTATGGGCGATTTTAGGAGCAGCTATGTTTGCAGCATTTGGACTTTAGCAATAAAAAAGGACGCCAAGTTGGCGTTTTTTTTATTTTCTGTTTCACAGTTGTCAGATGGCCAAAAAAAACTTATAATAGTGTCAGTAAAAGAATCATATGAAGTTTTCCAATAAAATTTTATGCAGATTCTTAAATGACAGGGGGAACATGGTGTGAAAGTGTACTCAGCAAATGAGATTAGAAATGTTGCAATATTAGGGCACAGTGGATGCGGTAAAACTACGCTGGTAGAGGCCGCTTTATCTGTAGCCGGGGCAACAAGCCGTATGGGTCGTGTAGAGGATGGTAACACAGTGTCTGACTACGATCCAGAGGAGATTCGTAGAGGTGTTTCAATCAATATGTCTGTAGTGCCGGTAGAGTGGCGCGAGCAAAAAATTAATTTTATTGACACGCCGGGTTATTTTGATTTTATAGGAGATGTTAAACAGGCACTTGCGGCTGCAGATGCTGTGCTTATTATGGTGTCCGCAAAAGCGGGTGTAGAAGTAGGTACAGAACTTGCATGGGAACATGCCCAAGAAATGGGTTTGCCATGTTTCCTCTTTATAAATGGAATGGATGACGAAAATGCCGATTTCGAAAAGGTACTAAACCAAACTAAAGAAATGTTTGGCATAGG
>Ga0123355_10007053_pt1 | contig 16740 bp, 10 predicted proteins | sample TergutEmb28metaG_3_FD_89872 | JGI IMG/M metagenome (GOLD analysis project Ga0123355, IMG submission 89872) | Embiratermes neotenicus P1 segment gut microbial communities from Petit-Saut dam, French Guiana - Emb289 P1 | ecosystem: Host-associated > Arthropoda: Insects > Digestive system > Gut ...
CGCCTGGCTATCTTAATGTTCTCGGGACTGGTGGGGGAGGTAAAAATAGAAAGAAAGGTTGTGAGTCTCTCATAAGGAGTTAGAGCCAGCCGCATTGTAGGGTTTTTTTTTTTTTCTGAATCAGTGGAGAAACCATTGGTAATAGAATAAGGTAAGTAGATTCATTCATCATAAGAAAATTATGCCAGTGCTTCGGATGAAATCTTAATTCTTTCAAGAGATTAATGTGAGAAAAAACCTGTCGTTTTAACAACCACTTCTTGGTCCACTCCCTGCTTTTTCTTGCATTTCATCTATATTTCCTGTCTAAAACCACTGTGATAGCTGCATAGCACAACAGTTCACTGAGAGCTAACATCATGGAGATGTTTTGCACCCATCTAAATTACAAACTGATGTGATCTATTTCCTTCAGTCTTAACTGCACGTGTGTGGTAAAACCTCTCACAGGCCAAACTGAGCAAACTTAGCACAGTTTGGCCTGCGCCGTTAAAACTGAAGGTAAAACTGTACATGTGTGGGGGCCTTAGACTTATATTTATGTGTACGTTGTTCTATCAGGTGATGGTTGAAGGTATTCTTATTCTTGGACAGGGTTCACTAAATTAATGTCTGGTGTGGTTATTGAAGTTTTTCCATATGAAGATGGTTCCAAATTACAAGTACTTAGTGTAGTTACATGTTAAATTGTAGTACAGATAGCATGTGTGTGAGCATATAGAAATACAATTTGTTGTGGAGTTGAGAAGCAGGACATACGCGTACGTGTTTGCTGTGCTGTAGTGTGTGATTGAGTGAGGTTATGATAGGTAATGGGAGTTGTAGTGGTGACTGCCCTCTTTTAGTGTATTTCAGGATTAGTGTATCATAAACTATATTTGATCTAACTGTGCATTTATCATTTATTTGATTATTAGTTTTTGTTTCGTTGTACATGTGGAATTTTTCTAGAGTGTAAATCATATCAACCTTATTAGTTATATGTAAAATGTCCATAATATTTTCCATTGGACCAATGGAGTGTTTAATGTCCAAAAGGTGTTGTGCAAATTTTGATTTATTGTTCCCATATATATAATCATGGAAATGTACTTGGAACCTTATGTGGAAGGGTCTTCTGTCTATCCAATATATTTCTTGTTACAGTCTAGACATGCCACATTTATCAAATTTATTTGAAATGTAATTATTTTTATTTCTGGTTAAAAGTTTACTTATTATGTTTTCAGTTTTGAAGGAGATTTTGAGATTGGAATTTTTTAATAGTTTTGTGATGAATTTTGTCCTTCACCAATGTATGTAAATTTGGCCCATTTTGTTTTTCGTTTTACTTTTTCTCGTCTTTTCTTGTTTTTTGTTGGAATGAATTTGTGCAAGCATGATGTATCATATTTATTTTTGTGTAGTATTTGTTTTATTGTGTCTTTCTGTCTTTCTTTATCTGTATTATTCATTGTGTATGTTACTAGTCAGTTAAATGTCTAGTTGCTGCAAATTTGTATTCTGGGGGTGATGTGAGTCACTTGGATTATGGTGTCTGTTGTAGATGGTTTTCTATATATATTGAATGATATGTTTTTGTCTTCTTTGGAGATGGTAATGTCCAAAAACTTGATTTTATTATCATTTTCTTCTTCCATAGTGAATTTCATCATAGGTATTACGTTGTTGAATATAATGAGTACATCATGTACATTAGTTATTCCATTTTTATAAATTATGAGAATGTCATCTACATAGCAGAAATATCCAATTATATGAGATTTCAACAAAATGTCAAGTATTTATATTCTCAATGTATTTTAGATATATTTCAGAAATAATAGCTGAAGTTAGCTTGCCCATTGCTAGGCCCTCTTCTTGTATATATTATATGTCTTGGTACTGAAAATAGTTTTGTTTGATTAGAACTTAGGATAACTTTCTTATTTCATGTTTAATTCTTCATTGATGTTGTTCTGATTGCACATTAAATCAATAATTCTCTTTGGTGGGAATATTAGAGTATATGTTTTTGATATTGACGGAAACTAATTTTAAATTTTTATTGAAAGGAATTTCTTGAAGGTTGTTCATTGGACACACGCTCCAGCATATAAACTTGACAAACTACTCTCAATAAACTTGAAACATACATTCCACTTACATACACTTTCATTGTACAGAATACAGTCCACGTAATGAATGAATAATGTTTTGATGGTAACTTTAAACATTTTGTTTTACTTCTAGAAGTCAAACACAACGGGATGTCCTTGATTAAAATAAAGTATATACATTTATATATGCGATTTTTAAACTGTACTCTTATTATATTACAGTTCATGGCTGCTTCGTCAACTGCCTCTGCTGCCACACTTCCATGCTGTGCGCCCACAGGTGGTGCAGGCCCTACGACAAGCCTGCCAAGTAGAGAATGACCCAGCTTTAGTCAGTGGTTACATCTACTTCCTAGCTCTTCATACAGTACATGACAGCTTGCCAGATCTGGCAGATCTTGTGTTGGTGAGTTGGCTGCTATAGGGAAGTTACAGCAGTATTTCCCAGCCAATGTTCTGTCGACCACTGGTAGCATGAATGGCCATGTGATGAAGATGAGAACATGGTATTTTGGTGTTGGTTGCTGCATCTGTCAGGAATCAGGCAACATGGTCGTATTACAAACTCAGAGCTTTCAGAGACAGATATTTTGACAGTTGTAACAACTTTATATGCTTTCAACTATCACTTTTAATTTTAATGCTGGAATTATGCAAATACAAAGTACGAGCCAAAGGTTTGCAGACTGTGGTGATATAACAATTTGAGGCTTACCTCGGTTACAGGTCAGTTTTATCTCCATCAGAGTAGTACCCTTTGGAGTTCACACCCAGGGGCTGGCATCTCTCCCACTGCTGGACACATCTCTGGAACGCCTGTTTTCTGACATTTTCTGACACTACTTTTGATTGAGCTTGAATTTCCATGATTTAGTTAAAGCTTCATGCCTCTAACACTTTGGTGCAGAGTGTTACTGGTGACACAAGGTGTGAACTCAAAATGCCAAACATTGCTTGTTAGCAGCATCCAATTATGGCCTCCCTTATGCAGTCCACATTTAATTTCTAGTCTTCTATATGTCACATACCAGGCATTTAATTCTGGCTCCCACAGTTAACTGAATTTCACCTTTGGGAACAGGAGTATGTCTCAAGGGGCTAGGTCGGGAGAGAATGTGGGGGCCACTGCTGCGTTGTTCTGTTGGAGAAAACAATCAAATGTGCTCTTGAAGTTTGAACCTGACCTGTCTTGCCTGTCTGACTGTCTGTCTATCTGTCTTGGGGTTGATGGGCTCTTCCACTGGGATGACTTCTGCCTTGTTTCTGTGTCATAACCATAAATCTAACTTTTATTTCCTGTTATGACCTTAGATAGGAAGTTTTTCCTTTTTGGTCTTATCTGGCAGGTCCCAGCCTAGCACATAAAGTCAGTTTTGTTTCTGGTCATTATTCAGCAGATGGGGCAGATTTCTGCAGTCTACCTCATGTTTCACTCTTTGTTAAAATGCAGTGGCATATTGTATATAGTAGGTTTAGAATGTTACAAACATTATTAGTCATATGAAATATGGATGATTTCATGCACTTCTTCCACATTTCGATCAATGCAAATTCATGATGGGTGACCACAGCATACAAAATCTTCAACCCAAGTCTGGCCACTTTGAAACATGCAAACCATTTAGAGGTTTGTGTGTAGTGATGATGTTATCATGAAAGGCTTTTTTAAAGCATTTTGCAAGTCTCAGAAATTCTTTTTTCAAGAGTAGAATAAGAGTTGATGCAGATCCTCTGTTCCTTAATGTCAGCCATTTTATTTGGCTACAGCAGTTACCGAATCCACTCAGCAGGGATGTAGTTAAACATCAGTTGCACAACGTTATGTTACAAGAACATCCATCACACTAATTCATGATGAACCAACTTGGCGGTACCTGTTGGCTGCACTATGTCTGGTTAGTGCATCACACGCCCAGCCCAGAAACATCTAGCTTGCATATTGTTGGTGTATGAGGGTGAAGACTGGCTTTATGTGCCTTAGTATGGGACCCATTGACATTTTCATCTGAACATGGTTATACACCTTCAAATTCCATAAAATGAAGAGAATTTGATAAGTATCTGAGTGTATTTGCTAGCTTTTTGAGAAGACCTGTGCTTGTGAAGGTAGTTTGTTGTTGAATGTAGTGTTTCTTCCAGTATAGTACTACATAAAGGTGCTACTTTTTTGCTTTCAGTGACCATGTTGTTTACAATAATAATAATTGGATTTGTATTAGGTAGTTATTGTTATAAAATGTGGACTGATGCAATATTAGGCATTTGAATTCCTGTACCAATTTGCTGGTTGGTAAAAGAAGTAAAGGTAATGTTCACCCTAGAACAGGCCATGAAGGCCCAGAGGGGGAGTATGGGAGTACAGGAGCGGAAAATCTTGTCCCCATTGGGATTTGATCCCCAGACTCCAGCCAGCAGTGAGTTTCTATACCAACTATGCTATATTTTACTGGTTGGTAGAAGAGGAAATTTTGGAACTACCATTCTAGATGTTAGTGACTTTGACACCAAACTAATAATAAAACATTAAATTGACAAAACTAAACATCTGAATAAATGAGCTAAAGCTATAAAAGTTGAGTCCTAGAAGAAGGAAATAATTGTATTGAAGAACAATGGCTGGGGAATCTTTTTGCTATAGTGCGGTATTGTGTAAAGTGGTGACAAGACTCATATTGACTTGTGTAGTTATTCTTCTTAATAAGCAGAATGGATATTTCAGTGCTCAAAACTCTTATGATTTCTGCTTGTAGACTGTTTTTACAGGAGACTTTATCTGTTCATATTTGAATTAAACATGTAAGGTTTAAAATGTCTCATTTTACTAACTGTTTTTCTGTGTTTAAAGTTAGAACTATTTACATACCATGTGTGCTAAGAACAGCATGCTACATATGATGTGGCTTGTATGTTTTGTTTGACAGGATATGGCTCAGCTAATTGTGGAAAGAAGTTCAATAATTGCAGCAATTTTGCCAGCTCCAGATCATGACATTCCTGGTGCGCTCGGTACACAGAATGCCCTTATGCTTATGTTCTGCTCCTATTTACAAAAGGTGATGTATCCAATTTTTGTACAAGTAGTCAGACCTGAACATGTCTCATGTAGTGGATTTGTTTTAACATTTTGAGCCCTGGCTGCATTAGGTACAAAGTAGCCCTGGTCTCTGAATATTTTTTATGTAACATTTTTATGTAACTGTTTGAAGTGCAGGGTATTCAAGTTTAATTTTGTCAGGTTTGTGGCTCTCACATTTGTATCAGCAGTACAGTCTTCTGAGCTGTGATGCTGAATAATTTTCAGTGTCTTTGTTGTTTTGTTTTGTACAGCTAAACAAGGTACTTCTGGGTTGGGGGGGGGATATTGACAGACGTTGCTAGTGATGCTGCTACAGGAAAATTGGTATAGTTTAGTTAGTTTGAAAATAGAGGATAAAAGTGGAGAGGTTTATAGAGGATATGAGAAATTGTTATTAGATGTCTGTACTGTTATTTGTTTGGGATTTGATATTTTACTGTTGTTTCATATTGAAGTGAATGGAATATTTACTCATACAGATCAGTTTTATTTTTAGTGGTTTATTTGGTGATGCCATCAGTGTCTATGTAGCAGGTGACTAATTGTGAATGTGGGTCATGGGTGGAATGAAAAGTAATGGATTTGGAGAGAAACCTGTACACCACAAATTTCACATGGACTGCCCTTGGAGAGAACCTGGTGTAAGCATTTGAAATGACAGTAGTTCTGAATATGAATTACATGGCAACAGTAGACTGAATTGGTGGTGAAGCAGTGCCTAGTTTTACAGTTATCGATTGGCAGTGTTACCAGTTGATTACATGTTCTATTGAGAAAAGGTAATAACATTCTTTATTATCTTCAGGCAAGAGAACCTAGAAGAGAGGCCTATACATGGTCTGAAAGTCAGGATCAGATATTGGTGACTTGGAGTACAGGAGAGGAGTCAACAATGCATATCCTTGTGGTGCATGCCATGATCATCTTATTGAACTATGGGCCAGGACAGGGTATGCATTTCAAGAAGTTGAATTTAATTAATTCTCATAGTCTGCAGCAGTATATCATATTTGCCTCAATATGAGATGACCTGCCATCAAAGTCTTCAGTTTTTAGGGAGGTACCTGTACAGAGCATGCTTATTTGTGTTGTGTTCTCATCATTGTTTTGAAGTGGTTGAACAGTTACCAAGGTTGGCAAAGTGACATCAAATGGTACTCTTTGTTCTGACAGCTGCAAAACAGATTTCGGCCACGATATTTGTGTTTTATAATAGTACAGCATGTGATTTGCTGTAAATGGGAAGTGGGTGATGTGAGTCTTAGTATATTTAAGTTAGGCTCAGAACGGGAGGTTAAATTAATTTTTCATGCTTAACAAACCAAACTAGCCAAATAGCCCTGTTTTAATTACTCAGCTTGTTTAGCAATTCCCTGCTGTGGTAGAACCTAAAAGTTTTGTTTTCTCACCAGCCCACTGTTGCATTGTTTCCCAGTTGAATTCAATGTAGTTCATACATCACAACATATTTCTTTAAGATACATTTAATGTTATCCTCTAGTTTATGTGTATGTGTTCAATATGATCTCTTCCCTTGAGGATTTGCATTTAAAATTTCTTATACAGTTTTTATTTCTGTCTATGTCCGTATCATCCTCGATTTAATCAGCACAATAATACTTGGTGGAATGCTACTTTGAAAGCCTCCCTTAATGTAATTTTTTCTGCTGTTCTGTTCCTTCCTGTCTCCTAGTTCCAGTTAATCTCCAGATATTGTTTGCAGACACTACAAGGCTATGTTCTTCCTTGAGAGTTTCACTCCAAGTTTCTCACCCATGCAAAACTGAATAGATGGTATGAATTCTGAAGGCTCTCTGTCTGTCTCCACAGATTTGAATCTCTTTGAAAGTCTCCTGGAAACTTGGTTTCCGCTTGGTAAGGAGCCTCCCAAGGCTTACTTAGTGGATACATCAGAAGAAGCACTGCTGATCCCTGATTGGCTAAAACTTAGGATGATTCGGTCAAATGTGGATCGCTTGGTGGATGCAGCACTGACTGACCTTGAACCTCCACAACTGGTGCTTTTCATTCAGTCCTTTGGAATTCCAGTGACATCTATGAGGTACTTTTGAATGATAAGAAGATATTACACTGCAGAATCTCAGTTCTTGGTGGGTGATGCATATTTTGAAATGTGTGATGTAGGACTTAGCTCATCAATATATGTGAGGAATAGGATTGAACACCAAAGTTGTCTTTCCTATGTATTGAACAAGCCTGTTGTTTGTGAAATCCTAGATCTTAGAAGGCCTTGCAATTTAGTAAGTGGGCTGATTCTATAAACAAGAATTTCAGGCTGTACTCATAAGCTCACCTTTCTGTTGCATAGAGTTCCAGTCATACAACTGTTTATTGTGAATGTTGTAATTAGGTACACTAACTTTGTAATGTAACAATTATGTGCTGTTTAGCAGATTAGTGAGTGTACTAGGCTTTGCAATAACAGAAAGATACTAGTAATTCAGTGTTGGTTTCAACACACACATCTACATAGGCAAATGAGTGTTTTATCTGTTTAGTTTGTATGGTTAGTTACATGGAGTTGTGGTATCCAGTTCAGGCTGTGTACTGTCGTTGGCTGGTGTCAGCATGGATACTGAATTATGGTTTGTTGATGCGGAATTTTGGTGGTGTAAGGATTTTTACAGTGGCCTTGTTAGGAGTGATTTGTACTGAAAGAGACACATATGACCATGCATATAATGTTTGACTTTCTGTGTATGTTGGGTGGTGCCCATAATACTCATACAACAATACCATTTGTGGTGTAACTGGCTGTGAACATTTGCAGCAAACTTCTGCATAGACTGGATCAAGCTGTAACTGCAGACCCATTGTCAGTTGGTGAAGCAGTACTGGACAAGAGCTACATGGCACAGTTGGTTGAAGTACAGCATCGCCGTGGTGCCGCTGGAGGACAGATGTTTGTGCAAGTTGTTCAGCTAGAGCAACCCCGATTACCAGGTTTGTGGCAAGATGATTCTGAATGTAGTAGAAAACATATGGTCCACAGGTGGCAAAACACTATTCAGTACTCAGTGAAGCTTAGTCTGTTCTTTATTTTTGTGGTATAATAAGCCATTTTGTTGATTTTTTCCAAAAATACCTTAAGAGCGTTTCATTATTTTTCACTGATGATTGTTTCCCCGATAAGAAGTTCTTTCTTTGCAGGTCTGTTGAATAACTTCTTTTGCAGACAGCACTGTGTTTGTTAGTGTTGTTATAAATGTTAACACATTATTTTGGTATTTATCTGTTACATTGTATTTCTTTTATGATTTTTTTTAAATTTAGAACTATTTTGCTCCTTTTTTATGATCTTTGGCCACTTTTAAAGCATAATCTAAAGGGCCAAAAAAATTTCCAAAAATCTAGGAGCTGCCTCAAAATTCTAGGCATCAGAATGGTAACATTCAGGCACACCATTCTGAGGATCCACAATGCTGAAGTGACCTGTCAACCTCACTGTTGTCTGTTGCCTTCTTTTTGGTGCGTGTGAACTGATACACCATTTTTGTATGTAAGGAAACAAAGATTGATTATGTTGAAAATATGAAGCAGTACTCTTTAAAATTTAGTCCTCTGGACAACCAGTAACCCTGAATTTTTGCACTACTTGTACAGTTTGTTGAGTCAAATGTGCATCAAGAATAAACCATGGTCTAACTAAGAGAGACCTTGTTGTTCTCCCATGTTATCTAGTCATTTGAATTCATTTTACTCTCTGCAGATGCATTCAGCTATACCATGTTCTCATATCTGTACCCTTGTGAAATTTTGTGTTTAATATGAATTAAATATGTCATAATCCAGGTCATTTGCACTGCTCTTCTGCCAGTCTGTATAGTATGAATTGCTGGAATTAACTGGTATAAGGCAATAAGTAGTGATTGTTTCTGTGAATAAATTATTCATGTGCAGAACAGCCTTTGTTGTATTTTGTTTTGTTTTTTTAGCTTCAAACCTTTTACTTTTACAGTTCCTGGAATGTTTAAATGAAAACCTGTAAAAATGTGCTTGCCATGTTTGTCTCTCTTTTTTTATCTTTTTGCCTGTCACAAAACAATTTGAGAACTGCTCATTGGATTGGCATGACATTTGACATTTTGGAGTTTCACAAAAATTTTCAGCATATTACAGTTTTGGTTAAACTCAGACAAGAAAGTCAGATACTTTACATGAAGACATTTTTGAAATTGTGTGTGCCCCTCAAGCATAATGTGTGGTAAACTCACTTGGTATAATCAGAATGGACTGGACAGACAAATTGAACATGATTTCTGTGCCGAATACTTTTTTTCCTTTTGCGTTACAGGTTTTGAGATAACTGATTGAGCTGGATTCTTTGTGTTTTGTCAGCTTGTGGCTTGAACATGGTGGGAATGATTTCACTGTTGCTCTCGAGTGCACCTTTTTTTATACTCTTTGTAACATTGTCAAACTGTAACACTCACAGGTTTAAAATGGGAAGCAGTAACAATGCTAACCTTCCAAAGTTGTTGCACATTGCATACATTTATAATGCCTTCATTATGTAAGAGCCTGAGTCATGCACTAATGAACAGGCTGTATTATGGAATTGGAGAAAAAAGTTAAAGGTATTAATTTGATGTTTGTTTGTTTGTAAGACAGTACAGAATGTATGAGTAACTGCTCATTACTACAGTTGTAATAGTCAATTTACTTCAGCCAGCACTTTAGTTTATTAGACACTTTTGTTTGTCTAGATTCTTCTCGACTGTGTGTATCAATACCTCGACGAACTCTTCCAGTAGCTGTACTCTCCAGTAGAGATGGCTCAAAAAATTCAGACCAAACAGAGGTGCTACAAGTTGCTCCTACATTACTGAAACTGTTTGGAAGTGATATCATGGAACCTGACTGTAGTAAGGCTGAAAAACAGCAAGCATTTAGGACTCTGCAGAAGGTAAGTTTCATTTTCACATGGGTTACCATAGAAGCAAATGTGTGCATCAAAATATTACTTCTACATAAGGTGCATACAGATCACCTGCAAGACTGCATTAATGCGCACTTTTCACTATGTGCTGCTGTACATCCATAAGGTGTTCAGGCTGTAACTAGTATATTTTCATGCATAAAACTTATGTCACTCTTGTTGTAATTATGTGAGTAATAGTACTGGAAGACTGAAATTGGTGATGATGCTAGACTGGCTGTGACATTACAAAAAGAAGTGCTCAAAATCTACACTGTTGGTGTCAGTGTCAGTTTTCTTGAGCTGTGCACGCCCTGTCTCTGTATAATAGTACATATATTAACTTATCAGAGAACATTGGCTCATATGTCCTTTGCTGATCACCTTTGTGTGGATTACTGTACAAATAATTCAACTTTTATTCATAAAAATAAACAAGCATCCTAGGGATATGAGATGATTGTACTGTCTCTTTTTCAATTTTGGCACAAGTTGACTGATTTTTAAAAAAGCTGATAGGAATGTCATATCATTAGAGGACTCCCCAACATTGTACTTCTTATTGTTGTTCATTGTTAACAACAGAATGGCAGACATGCTGAATTTGCAAGGTGGGAGTGGCACTAGAGCAATTTACTTCAGGGTCCTGAAGTTATGTGTAGCAATAGATCTTGCAAGATGGTGGGATTTTTTTTAACATAATCAATTAGCAGTTTACAGTTTTGTAGAATACCAAGTGACAAAATGGTGGATATGTAGAAAATTATTTTGTAATGATAGCAAGTAAGAATGAACCACTGGAGCTAGGCATGTGAAAGTTTATATGAAGGTACATGACAAACATATGCACATATTAAAAAGGGAAAGTTGTTAGGAAGTCAGAGATTACAAACATGGTGATAATTTGAAAAATTCTGAATTTATATTTTACTAATTTAAATTAACAGCAAAATTTCTTTAATTTGACATCCTGTAATTCATGAATCCTGATAATCTGCTTCGTGAGTCCAGTTAAGGGCATGATAAGTGTTATTAACCTTTTGGTGCCAGAATTATTTTTTTAAATTTTAGCACACACTGTATATAAAATGTGAATAAGACAGGAACCAAATACATTAGAATTATGAAACAAATTGCATTTCGAAGAGAAAAAAACGGAGAGTATATACCATGTTTAAAATATTCAGTACCTTTATTTGTTGAATAAATATATATAATGCAACGTTTATAGAGGTTAGCGGTGCGGTACGACCATTTTAGTGGTCGTTAGGCGTCAAACTCAACATGTCTTACACAAACATTAGGACTATTCTAAAAATCGACTACCAAACCAGTCTGTGCCATGGTTCAGGGTGTTCCTGGCATCTGACAGAGGATGTCTGACTTTGATCCCAGGCTGGTCTGTGTGAGATTTTGTTGGAGAATGTGATAACAGGTACATTAATATATCAAAAACAATTCAGTCAACACAGCTATCTTTATAGTGTACAAGTAATATCTGTTTTTACATTTAACTGCTTATATCAACCCTAGTGGTTATCATCACACAAAATTTGTAAAATTCAAATTTTTCGCTGAGGGTTTGTGGTGGCGCAGCTGGTTGAAGCACTGCATTACAAACCAGAAGGTTGCAGGATTGATTCCTGGTGGGGGTCATTGGGATTTTTCATGAACTTGATCCTTCTGGCTTCACTCTGACCCTGGGATTGACTCAGCCTTTAATAGAAAGAGTACCAGAGATATCTCCTTGGGGGTAAAGGCAGTCCATGCACAGAGCTGACAACCTTCTCACCTTCATGTACTGTCTAGATATTCTGGGAGCTGTAACGGCCTGTCCAAGCCTGTAATGGGATAGGTTTTACCAGTCTCATAGAATGTATTCCATATAAGCATCACTGACAACCATTTATTCTCTGTTTGAGTGCATTTTTTAAATTGTTTTATTTTCAGATGTTGGCAGTTGAACTTCAGCAGTCAACAGGAGAACATAAAATACTTAATTCCACAATTGAATTCTTTAATGAAGTATTAAACTCACAAAGATCAACATCGTTTGTCACATCACTGCTTCACACACCACAGCTAGCATGTCCCTTGTTGCGACTTATGACTACAGCAGCTGTGAGTATTGTATTTAACTGTTGCAATTTTGAAGTGCAGGCAAACGGTTTTTGGACTTGTGCAGTATAACAGTTTGAGGCTGGCCTTAGTTACAGGCCAGTATTGTCCCATTTAAAATAGTTCCTTTCATAGTTGATACAGTGCTTTTGCCGTGTCTCCCACTGCTGAAAGCATCTCGGGAACTCAGATTTTGTGGTGCCATCCAGCACCATCTGGGGACCGCAGTGGCACAGTGGTTAAGGTGCTGTGCTACAAATCGGAAGGTCGCTGGTTCGATTCCAGATGGTGTCATTGGATTTTTCATTGGCATAAAAATACTTCCAATCACACTATGGCTCAGGGGTCAACTCAGCCTCTAACAGAAATGAGTACCAGGAGTATTTCCTGGGGGTAAAGGCTGCCGGTGCATAAGGCTGACGACCTTACCACCATCCAGTGCCGTTGTTATGAAATCTGGGAACCTTAACTTCCTGGAACCCTCTGGGCCACTCCAGGCCTGTAACGGGACTGCTTTACCTTTCCAGCACCATCTATGATCCAGCTTGAGCCCCTGCAATGTCCTCAAGTCTTTGTCCAATTAGAGTAGAATAGAATAGAATGGAGTTGTAAATGGGTTGGAGCCCTTTCAGGGTCAAGTAGAGTACGAATCTACATAACTCTGAGGTTTGGACGAGGGGTTAGATTTATGGGAGGCTAGAAACACCAGTCGATGACTAGTTGTAATAATTTATCCTCAGAAAGAATGCAATTCCTTTCATTGGAAAATAGCAGTGTTGATTTCCAAAAATTCATGAAAAAGTTCTGTGGAAATGAAATTTATGAGTGAAGAAAAGCACATTCCCCAGCGGCTAAGATACCGTACCTGCCGATTTAGCACTGGGGATGAACAGCTCAATTTTGCTTCTGAAGAAAGAAAACGAGATAACTTCTTGCTTGTAGGGGGTGGTTGACAAATGATACTCCAGATAGTTTGTGTGTGTGCATGCACACACACAGAGATACATACGTGCATGCATACTTAACATTTATGTGTATGTATGTATGTATGTATGTATATGTTTTCCATTCCAGGTTTTTGGTATAAAAATATGAGTTGTCTGTACATGTTTCAAGCAGTACTTGTACACAAAATACTCTAAGTACATGACATGCTGTTGCCTAGCACACTTGCCATGAAAATTGAATAGCCATAGAGTGATACAAAGAGTGATAAATAAAGTTGGTGATATGGAAGGCTTATGTTAAATATGTCTATAGTAACAATAAAATATGCGTAAACATTTCTTTCCGTTAATTTATTACTTAGTCTGTTCTTTCCCCCTTCTGAGAACATATGATTTTGTACGCTTACAATGTCGACATTCTGAAATTCAATTAACTCTTGGTTTGAAGTAAAAATTTAAATCTCTGTGTAAGAGAATCTGAATTATTTAGAATTACTATTATGGAAAATTTTTTAATATTTGAGGTACCCCTGTAAAATATACAAGTAGGAATGGAACCAGTTGGTTGTATGTACTTGTGCAGTGGAGGAATGGCTGCTATCTTGATCTAGTAACAGACATTATGCAAACAGATTTGTGAAACATTTTTACTCATTAAAGACAACAATGGGCAGCAATAGAGTAACTTTTATCCTTATATGATCATGTTACACTGTGCCTTCTTAAAATCTAAAAAGTCATGCACAGAGATAATTGACCCTTGCAATGACAGAATACTTGGGTTATATTTGAGGATATTGTGTCACTTTCCATTTCAGGCAAAAGCAAACATCTCAGAAGATATAGTGCAGTCTCTAGTTAGTATTTGTCAAACCATTATCAGAACTGCACCAGACAGCAGATCTCCAATAATTAACACTGTTAAGCACTTCTTACGTAACTATACATTGAAACAAGAACAGAAGTCTAAAGTAGTTCACCTGTCATCTGCAGAAGACCTGTTACAAGGTATTGTCATGTTCTTATAATTAGATGTTGATTTTTATAGATTGTACATTGCTAAGCTGTCTTTTAGTCAGTCATATGACATGTGGACTTGGACTCAAAATGCCCCAGGCTGGCTGTACTGACTGAGGTTTTTCATAGTTCCGTTAGTCCCTCCAGACACCTTAAAATGGGCCATAGTGGATTGTGTTTCTATGGTGTATTGTATCATGTCAGCTCTAATTTGGACTGTATGTCATTGAATGTTAGGGCGATTGGCTGATTCTATCCACATCTTTCCCACTTCACTATACTCAATCATCCTCCCTCATGACTACTGTATGACCCATGCAAATGGTAGAATGTCTTTAAATAACCTAAGAAGAAATGAGTACTAGTAATTTCATTTTACTGTGAGTAATATAATATCATTAAAATCCCAGTAATGTTTATTATGTTGGGCCTGTAAAGGAGCCACACAGTCAGTGAATTGCTAAACATTTTATAGACTTGCATGCAATTAATTATTCAAGACTAAGGAGGAAAAACAAATTAACACTCAAATGTCAGTAGTAATTGTCTCATAAAGCTGAGACCTACACAGATAAAATAATCAGCATCCTTTAACATAGCACATATTTGCATTATCAGCAGATTCCTATTTACTGCAGGAGTGTTGTTGTATGTGATAATATTCTCTTTCTTCCAGTTCTTCAGCAGACTCCTATATTGAAACTGGAACAAACTGGACAGTTATTGCTGGATGAGGGTTTAAAATTGCACCATACAGAGAAGTTGGTTGAAGCAATTAGTACACTCTTAATTCAAGATACAACTGAGTCTCCAACACAGACAGACAGTGTGACACATGTAGCAAGACCTGATCGGACAGGCCTGCTAACAGACTGGTTGGCTTCATTGGAACCTGAAGTTATTGGCTCATGTACATCATTACAGGTAATTACCAATTAAGGGTTTTGGTTGTTTTGTATAGTCTGAACTTGGGCTTCTTTGTGAACCTGCAGGCTGTAGTTAAAGTATTCTGCCTGGAATATGTCATGCATGCCCTTGTGTGATGCATAGCAACAACTTTGTTATTGTGTTAGTGCTGTTAGCACAACCCAGTAAATGTGTTTCTTACTAGATAAAATATTAATAAATTGCTCATCACTTTACTTATTCGTTTACTTATTTGTGGTTTATTTAATGATGGTGTCAGTTACTCAGATTATATGACATTGACAGATAAGTTGCAAAATAAGTAATGAACTGGAATTGATATGGAAGGAAGCAGTTGCTATCAGATTTGAAGTCCTTCTTCAGTATTTCCCAGGAGGAACTAAGGAACCACAAAAACCTGTTGTCATGGTAGTCGGTGGGCTAAAATTTGAACCCAGTATTTCCTGAAGACATAGCAGGAGTGATTCAATGCAGCCACCAACTCGACCATAAGTGTGCCTTAATATATATACTTACATACATGCATATAAAATATAATATTTGGAACCAATAAAATAGAAATAATTTTCTATTTGCAGTGGTTGTCAATCTCATATTGTGAAATTTGTTGAAACCAAAATTGTCAGAGTATCAAGACCAGAGTTTTCAGAAAATCTCACAAAATGTGTTTCATATTTCTCCCCATAATAACAGTGAATTTAGATGCCATTACTTTACTGTATTTGGCTCTGGGTTTGTGTTTGGGGGTGGGGGCTTGTAAAACCCTCTTAAGATGTTCCTGGGAAAATTGAATGAATTTGGCTTATTAAGTAGGAAAACATCTAAAAGGGAGTAAATGTGAAAACGATATTGTTTTGTAATTATGCATTGAAATTTGCATTCCCTTTACTAGAATATTATTTACAGAAATTGTGCATTAAATGCTAATTTTCACCATGCAACCACATTTCAGTTCTTTTCATCGTTAGTGATTTTGACACATTCTTGGACACAAAATAACATATTATTTTGCAAGCATGACTAGTAGATGAAGATCCCCTTCTCACCAGAACTATTCAATAGTATCAATTCTGCCTTAACATATTTTGCTGTTTTCACCTTTTCTGCATGAAGTGTTCACTTTCAAACTGAGAAATTTGACTCATATTTTAAGTTGACGCAGAAATGCAAGGTTCTGAAAGGTTTTTGCTAGCAAGGAAAATTCAAATAGTGCCACTATGTTTTTAATATCCAATTTCTTGTATTGACAGTGGGTTACATTTTATGCCAGTTTCCCCCCCCCCCCTTCTTTATTAAGCATGCTAATCACATGCTCAGTAATTAATGGATCTACAGGATGGAAGCTGTACACACTTAGGCAATTTGAAGTGAACACAGAAAGTAGAAATTTTGAACACAATGTACTTCAGGTATTGAAATTAAAGTAAAACAGGCATGGTCAGAAAGCACTGCCTTGAACTGGTGCTGATTCACATATATTACGCACACAGACCTTGATGCTGTGTCATGCTGTGTGAAATGCACATGTAGAAATAGATGGCTGTATATTTGCAGTGTGAATTCATTTCCCACCCCACATTTCCATGTTTTATCATTTAGTTGCTTGTCTGTACCTCA
>Ga0123355_10007054_pt1 | contig 16740 bp, 15 predicted proteins | sample TergutEmb28metaG_3_FD_89872 | JGI IMG/M metagenome (GOLD analysis project Ga0123355, IMG submission 89872) | Embiratermes neotenicus P1 segment gut microbial communities from Petit-Saut dam, French Guiana - Emb289 P1 | ecosystem: Host-associated > Arthropoda: Insects > Digestive system > Gut ...
CGAGCGCTACGACATCGGCGACATCTCGGCGGCGACGCTGCCGCCCGATTTCGCGCGCAACCCGCGCATTCATCGCTGCTACGAGGTGCGGCCGCGCGCGTGATCACCTCACACCTGATGCCCACTGCGGTGGGGCGGTGCGGAAAATACCAGGAGGGACAGGGCCGTATTTCTGTTGCGATGTCAGCGCCTTAGAGGAGCTCCGTTGCTGGACCGGACCGAGTACTCGCCTTTCGCAGATTCACTGCTCAGGACAATCTTACCCCCCTAAAGGCGATCCGATGTGCCTACTTCCACATCGCAGCAGTGCGCGTCTCCATCAGCCGCAGCAGATCGGCGGCGCCAAAATCACAGTGGCAAAGCAGATCGCCTCCAGTTCTTGGCGCGTCGCCGTCAATTGCATGATGTGATCGGAGCGGCGCCGTCGGAGTCGACGCGCACAAACCCGCTGTCGTTCTCGCGGGATCAGCAGTCCGCGGCGCTTGGCTAACGCGCTCTCAAGTGCGTATGTGTTCCAGGCCATCACGCAGTTCATCGCCCACCTCCAGCGCGCTGACGCTCGTCACCAACCTTCCTGGGCGCTCCGTCCCCCATTTGTCCGGTTCTCTTTGGAGCCTGATCGCCTGATCGGCGCTGACCGACCCAAAGCAGGATGATGAGGTACCGCTTTCTGGGCGTACAATTGGCCGCGCTCTGGAACTAGAGCCCGATCAAACTGGCTTGACACCTTTATTCTGAGGCCTCCGGTGGTTCAGTCACTGTCACGTGCCACTAGCTATGTTGAGACCTACTGTGTCCGCGTTGACAATGGGGAGCGAGTCGTACGTGCGCATGCCACTGGTTTCTTTCTCCGGGCTGAACAGGCATTGCTATTCATTACGAATTGGCATGTGGTCACCGGGCTGGACCCAGCGAAGCCATCGGTGGCTAGTGGTCCGACACCCAGTTTCATGAAGTTGACCGTCTGCTCAAAAGCAGGGTGGCTCACGGAGCTTACTGCTCCCCTGTATGACCGGAAGATGGCGCCATTGTGGAAGGAGCATCCCGAAGGGCCGGCAGTCGACGCTGTGATCTACCCGTTGCCGCGGCGGCTTGAGGATCATTTTGTATTTGTAGACATTCAGGACGCTGTTAGCGACACCGAGATTGATGACACTGTAGCTAAGGATGTCTTCATACTTGGCTACCCATTTAGCAAAGAAGAGATGAAATCAAGCTTCGGGATTAACGCTGCTTATTACCTTCCAATATGGAAGCGTGGGAGTATTGCCACCGAGCCGCGCGTGCGCTTGGGCGGAAGAATACTGCTCATCGATTCGCTCAGTCGACCTGGTATGTCGGGTGCGCCAGTGGTCATCGCTCAAGATGAAAAAATGGTGCATGCAACCGACGCGAGGAATTCAGCCATACTTGGGCTAATCCGACGCGGAGAGATAGCTGCGCGAGATGCAATCCGCGGCCTGGATGCGCAGTCTTTACGCATTGCGACAGAGAAACAATTCAACTTTCTGGGGCTTTACTCAGGGGTGATTGGGAATACGCGCCTCCAGCAGGTCGCGCTTGGAAAGTGCTGGCACTTCGATACGTTGCGCGAACTCGCCGCCAACCACCGGCCGGGTGTCATGCCATACCACTCGCCGATGCCAAATCAGTTTTACGAGGCGTTCATCGATGACTTAGCCGGTGGCGAACTTATCCGGAAGAACGTACATGGTGAAATCGTTGAGCGAGTGCCCCTGTGAGGTGACCCCCGATTTAGCGCAAAAGCGACCAGAGCAGACGCGACCGCCCGCGGGCGTCTATGCGCGCCGCGGCCGGCGTTCCTCAGAACCGGTTGCGCGTCATCCTTTCGACCTGCTCGGTCACCAGCCGCTCAGGCAGCCTGAAGAACGAGAACCGCTCATAGAGCGGAGCAAGCATCCGCTGCAGCACTTCAACCAGGTTGTCCCGAGCTTGCGCGCGGGTGACCTGCGCCGTGAGGGTTATGTCGTCGTCCGCGCACCGATAGTTGTCGTGCAGTATCCCCCAGCCTTCGAGGTGCGTCAGAGTGCGGCCCCGCAGGCCGAGGTACCGGCAGCGCACGAGAAACGAGAGGTCATCGTTGTCCGAGAATCGCTCGGCCAGTCGCCCGACATACAGGATCGCTTCGCCGACGCGCCAGACAGGCAGCGTGATGTCGAAGACGGTGCCCGGCTTCACGCGTTCCTGTCCATCCTCCTCGTAGCCGCGCAACAGCACGAGTTTGCCGGTCGCATCTGCGCGCCAGTAGTCGACATGCGCGGGGTCGCGCGCGAGCAGCCGCTTCACCGGCAGCCCAAACCACGCCTCGATCGCACCTTCCACGATACGCGGCTCGAACTCGGTCCGCTGCGCCAGCGCGAACGGTCCCCAGCCGGTGTGCTTCACCACGCTCGCCTGAGCCATGGCGTCGCGCAGCTCAGTGAGACTCGGCAACCCCCGAGCGCTTAGGATCTCAAACCCGAGAGTGTAATGACCGTAGGGGAAGCGCGCGGAGTCGTCGGTGGGAAGTTTCTGCGTGAGATGCAGCCATCGCTCTGATGCCTTCGTGGTGAAGGCCGTCAGCGCCTCTCCGACCGCTGGTTGCGCAGCACTCCCGGCGCGCCCCTGCAAGGCCAGGCGGATCGCCGTCATCATTTCCTGGCGGCCCGCGCGCACGCAGCGATCGAGCAACACGCGCCACTCCTCGGACTTCTGCGGCTCCTCGCTGCGCGGACCCGGCTTGCGGATGTAGCACCTGCGGGCTGCGATCACGCCCTCGCAGTCACGCCTGGCCATGACTGGGACCGAGAGGTCGCCGGGGACACTCACGAAGGCATGTTCGACCTGGGTCCTGGGATGCGTCACAAACAGCAGCTTGCCGTGAAATTCAGGGTCAGCGAACCGGTTGATCGCCTGGTTCACGTCGTCCTGCGTGTAGGGGTCGACGTGGTCCGGCCGCCGAACGGACTCGAGCGGTCCCTTGCCCTCCTGGTGGCGCATCCCCAGCACGATGATGCCGCCGCCACTGTTGGCGAGGGCGATGGCCGCCTTCGCAAGTACCGCACGATCGCGCGTCTCGCCGAGGTCCAGCCAGCTCTTGTACTCCGCGGTCAGTGTTTCGTTGGGCTCGTCGAGCAGAGCGAGCAGTTCAGTCATCAAAGGCATATCGTCTTCTCCTGTCGACGCGCTCTCATCGAGGAGCTGCACCTCCCAGCGTCCCAGCTGTTTGCGCAGCGCCATGGTGAGCTTTCCCGGCCGGAACCACGCGAGTGCGTCATCCAGCGTCGGAAACACAGCCGCGTTGCCTGTGATGTTCGCGTCCTGGTCGCGGCGCGAGAACTCGCTCACGTACCGTCCGTCTCCTGTGCGCGGTAGATAGCCGCTCGCAGCACCAGGGCACGGCTGGTCTCGGCTTCGGCCTCGGCAACAACGGAACCGTCAAACTGCAGCGGACGCTCATCAGAGCCGCGTGGCAGCGTGAAGCGGCGGAGCTTCTGAGGATCGCTTGGACCGTGTGCGGATGGAGGTCCGCCGTCTCGATGTGTAGGCATCGAAACCTGTTCGCCGGGAGAACCCACCCGCAAAGGGACGCACGCACGTGCGATGCGTGAGGGAAAGTATAAGTCCGGGCGAGGACGTCGGTCGAGCCGGCGCGCGGTGTTAGGTGCGCTCGGGTACTTTGCTCGCTGGAGGCTCGGGTGGTTGGAGCTTTCCGCTCAGCTCGAATTGTTCCGATCATGATGATCGGGTGCAGGACGGTGTTCGCGAGTCCCAGGTCGAACAGCTCGAGGCGGCGATGCCGTGCGCAGGCTCGGTGCGCACGTTAAGGCCGCAAGGATCTTGATACAACGCCTGGAGGGGAACCAGATCTCCTCTGGCACCCTGGCTTCGAATCGCTCGTGGCTCAGCACCTCACCGAGCGAGATCATCTGCAATCCGCCCGCCGTGGGGGTCCAGCTTCGTGGCGCCGCCGCGAGGACATGCCGCAAGGCAGCCTCGATCTGCGATACGAGCACGTGAATTGTCTTGACCATGTCGCCCGCGAACCAGGCCGCGATCCCTTACGAATGAACCGGATCCGCGGCTGAACAAACGGTGACGAGGCCGAGCGAGCCGGGTTCCTCTGGCCGTTGGCATGTCGACAGTGCGAGCGCCGCAACCGCCAAGCAAGACGGAGAACCTGACGTGCATCGCGGACCCATCTGCCTGTGCTCAGGCCTGCTGATAGAACATCCACACAACTAAAGATGCCGGGCCAAGTGGCCCTCGCCGAGAGCGGATGGGTTGGAACGGCGTGCGGCTTCGCGGCCGGCCGTGGCAGCACTGGGCCCGGGTCGCACGGACCTGCGACGGGCGCGGCCCTGCAGCAAGATGCACCGACGTCTTTTTATTCTCTTAAAGAATCAAATAATGATACTTTGCGCACATGAAAGTCAGGGATTACATCCGAGACCTGGCCGCATCGGGCCGCTACAGCTTTGGCTCAGGCGACGCCAGAGCGGCTTTGGGTGTATCCGCTGCCGCAGCCAAGCTGGCGTTGCAGCGTCTTATCCACGAGGGCGAGATCGCTTCGCCGGGGCGCGGTTTTTACGTCATCGTCCCGCCTGAATACCGGACGCTCAGCTGCCTGCCCGCCGACCAGTTCATTCCAGCGCTGATGCAGCGGGCCGGCGCGCCTTACTACGCGGGCCTGCTCACGGCCGCGCAGTATTACGGCGCGGCGCACCACCGCCCGCAGGAGTTCCAGGTGATGTTGGACAAGGCGCGCCGTCCGATTCACTGCGGGCAAGTGCGCGTGGCGTTCTTTGTGCGCAAGCGGCTGCGGGAGGTTCCCCTCCAGAGCTTCAACACGCTGCGCGGGACGATCCAGGTCTCTACGCCCGAAGCGACGGCATTCGATCTGGTCGGGTATGAACGACAGGTCGGGGGCCTCGATCAGGTGGCGACGGTCGTCGCCGAACTCGCCGAACAGATCGACCCGGAGAAGCTGGCCGGCGCGGCACAGACGACGCCTCTGCCGTGGGCCCAGAGGCTCGGTTATCTCCTCGAACAGGCGGGCGCCGCCGAAAAAGCGGTGGCCCTCAAGCGCCACGTGAACAACAGCGCGCGCAAGACCGTCGCGCTGGTGCCTGGCGCGCGCGCCAAAGACGCGCCGCGCAACGCTGAATGGAGGCTCCGTGTGAACGCCGACATCGAGGCGGAGACGTGATACCGCGCGACTACATCACGGAGTGGCGAGCGCATGCGCCCTGGGTGCAGGACTTCCAGATCGAGCAAGATCTGGTGATCTCGCGCGCGCTGGTCGCGATCTTTACGCATCCTGTTCTCGCAGAGTCGCTCGCCCTTCGCGGGGGTACGGCGCTGTACAAGCTGTACTCGAAGCCCGCGGCCCGCTATTCCGAGGACATCGACCTCGTCCAGGTCAATGCCGAGCCGGCAGGGCTGCTCATGGACGCCCTGCGCGAGGTCCTCGACCCGTGGCTCGGCAAGGCACAGTGGAAGCAGACGCAAGGCCGCGTGACGCTCGTGTACAGGTTCGACTCCGAAGGCACCCCGCCGGTCCGTCTGCGCCTGAAGGTGGAGATCAACTCGCGGGAGCATTTTTCGGTCTACGGTCTGAGTTGTTTTCCATTCTCCGTTTCATCCCGCTGGTTCACGGGCAATGCCGAAATCAACACCTACGTGCTCGACGAATTGCTGGGAACCAAGATGCGGGCGCTCTACCAGCGCCGGAAAAGTCGTGATCTGTTTGACCTCGCTGTGGCGCTGGAGCGCGGAGCGGTCGACCCGGACCGCATCGTTACTGCTTTTTGCCGCTACATGGAACACGGCGGCCACCGTGTTTCGCGCGCCGAGTTTGAGCAGAATATCGACGCCAAGCTACGCGATTCGTTGTTTGCTGGCGACATCGGACCGCTGCTTGCAGCGGGTTTCGCTTGGGACACTGCGGAAGCGGCTGCGCGCGTGCGCGCGCAGCTAATTGAACGCCTGCCGGGTGAACCCTGGCAGGGCAAGCGGGACGAAGATCAGCGCGGTCGGTAGCCTCATTGCCTCATCGTGTGCCGTCGGCTGGTCGCAGAGGGAGTCAATGCAGACCGTCGTTACGGCCTCAGTGCCTTACGACCTCGTAACCTCGTAACGCCAACCAGCTGCTGCGGCGGGGTGACTGGTCGGTCAACATTCGGCGCGGCGTGATGCTCAAACCTTACACACGGTTCGTTAGGTTGCGCCGTCAGGTCGCCAAATGAGCTTCTATGCTTAACGTCTAGTAAAAAGTTCACTTCAGGCTTGGAACGCCCTCATGCACCGCTGTGGACGTAAAGAACTCGCCAGGCAGGTTGCACAGGTCCACGATGAGGTGATGCGCAAGCCGCAAGTCGGCTGTCAATTGGTCGGGAATCTTCTTACCCGCTGCAATCAGCATTTCTACAGCCCGCTTTAGTAGTCTCGGCTGTTCAAGAGGCAAGCCAGTTTCCAGACTGTCGAGCGGCTCGCGACTACGCCATCTACGAGCCGACAGTTGCTTATAGAGATTGGTTACTTGGTCTTCATCGAAAATTGCCAGTTGCTTGCAGCGATACACCATCGCGGCTATGGAGACTTTCCAGCGCTTCTTCAGCGCAACGAAAGCATCCAATCTAGTCGTGAAAATCTCGGCAGGAAAAGAGTGTCTAGGCAGCAAAAAGGCCGAAGCAAAACGGTCAGCTTCCCTTTCGATGAGCTTCAACTTCTTGGGGTCTTCAAGTTCTTCGGCTCCAACCCACCGATGTAGTACAAGATGGCCAAGTTCATGGGCGGCATCAAACCGCGAACGCGCCGCTGACTCCTTCTCCGAAGCCAGAACAACGAATGGTCTATTTCCATTCCAAAACGAGAATGCCTCGACGGATTCTCGCTCGACCCCACATCGACAAACCGTCACTCCGTTTGCTTCCAGCAAGGAGACCATGTTCGCAATCGGCCCCAAGCCGAGGCCCCATTGCTTCCGGCATACCTCTGCGGCTTGCTCAATCTCTTCTGGCTCGTAACGGCCACCACTCGCCTGAGGCGATACTTGTGGAACACGCACAACCGGGAAATTCACGAACGAGTCCAAGTACGTCGTTACTTGGACAAACCACTTGCTGATAACAAAGCACGCCATATTTCGGCGCTTTTTCGGAGAACCGACTGAGCGAAAGAACATGGAACTGAACTCACCGAACACTGGCCGATCTTCGGCAGAAAAATATGAGATCGGCTGTCCTAAATGGGATGCAATGCGTTCTAGAGTTTCCGGCTCTGGGCTCTTTTCTCCCTGCTCATATGCAGAAATAGCCTGCCTGGTTATCCCCACCGCAACAGCCAATTCCGATTGATTCAGGCAAGCCGCAACGCGAGCATCTTTGAGCCTGCTGACTACCAATCGCCTCTTTGGTGTTGGAAAGGTGACTACGGTGTTGCTCATGCGCCTCCGTTGTCTCTGTCCCACCGCTCGATTTCTTCTTTCAAACTCATCAGCTCAGCCGGATCGACTTCCCCACCCTCCGGGGGTGGCACGTCGGGTGGCGTGACTTCGTACAGCAGTCGCATCAGGTTCGGTGTCTGATAGATGTAGCCGTGCTCGTGACTAGCGTGCGGGATACCAAAGTGAGCGAATTCCAGTTCCTTGTGTCCATGAACCAACAGAAACGAGACACGTCCTTTCGCGTCTTCGACATCGGGTTCGTCACGCTCAAACCCCGGCAGATGGAACTGCTGATTGCCGAGACGGGCATTTGCTCTGAAACTCACGTTGCGCGGCTGCTCCTGCCAGAACTTCACCTGGCTTATGGATAGCGTCGAGTGCGGCAACACGATCTCCAAATACTGGCCGGTGGGTTTGCCGAAGAACCCCCACCTGTAGTCGACCGGCCATTCTTGGGAGTCAATCAGACCCTTGATCGCAAAGTCCACGGCCCATGAAATGATCCTGCCGCGTGACGCGGTGGGAATCTGAAGCATGGGGTTGTCCCGAATCAGGGCTTCCGCCATCGCGTAGCCGAGTTTCAGCTTTGGCGGTATCAACCGCCAGATTCTCATGGGGATTTGGTCTAGGAAGAACTGTTCCGGGAAGTTGGGGTGCATGCGATAACCGTGAACCTGGTTGCTAAGGCCACTTACGCAACTATACCCGAGTTGCAGCCTATTTTGTCAACCTCACGGCGCCCTGGCTGCTTTCTTGGCGATCTCAGCCCGACGCTTCTTGCTCAGGTTCGCCGCCTTGAGCGGCGTCGCCCTTGCGTCCGATCGCGACGGCTGCCTTATCCTTGCCGTCATCCGGCTCCGCCTCATTCTCTGTGATCTCACCAGTGGCAATCTTGCCGACCATGACGGCAGCGCCGATCACATCGGCGGGACGCTAAGGCACTACCCCAAAGGCGGAGGATCTTTCACTCCCTTGGCCTTGAGAGCGATCAGTTTTGGGAATTGGACGTTTGAAGAAATTAGCAGGCGCTTGCCGGCCTAGTCAGCGGATTCGACGAGAAACCGCTCAGAATCGCGGGCAGGGGCCGCCCAAGGCCGCGCAAGGACAGGGGTGGTCGTGACGAACGAAGCCGATACGTGCAGAAAGTACATCGTCCCCAAGCTGCAATCCGCCGGCTGGGACAGCGAGCCTCATTCAATCGCAGAGCAGCGAACGATCACAGATGGCCGTGTCATTCCCGTCGGCAAGGGCTTCGTCCGAAAGCCGCCTAAGCGCGTTGACTATCTGCTGCGCTACACGCGGGACTTTCCGCTCGCGGTGGTCGAGGCGAAGGCAATCTATAGAAGCGCGGCCGATGCGGTTCAGCAAGCGCGAACCTATGCCGAGATGCTTGGCCTCAAATACGCATACGCGACCAACGGCGTCGATGTCATCGAGATCGACTACTTCGCCGGAACGGAAAAGCGCGTCACGGACTTCCCCAAGCCTGATGACCTGTGGCGTCGCTATCAGGCGGGGAGCCCCATTACTTCGCCAGAACGGACCGAACAGCTCCTCACGCCCTACAACACGGTCGGCGGGAAGCCGCCCAGGTACTACCAGCAAATCGCCATCAATCGCACCGTGGAGGCGATCCTTGCCGGAAAGCGTCGCCTTCTTCTCACGATGGCGACGGGCACCGGCAAGACCATCGTTGCCTTCCAGATTTGCTGGAAGCTCTGGTCAAGCCGCTGGAACATGACCGGCGAACATCGCAAGCCGCGCATTCTTTACCTCGCGGATCGCAACATCCTCGTTGATGACCCGAAGGACAAGACCTTCACCCCCTTCGGCGACGCGCGCTACAAAATCGAGTCGGGCGAGATCGTGAAGAGCCGGGAGATGTATTTTGCTATCTACCAGGCGCTTGCGGAGGACGAGCGCCGCGCCGGCCTCTTTCGTGACTATCCGCCGGACTTTTTTGACCTCATCATCGTCGATGAATGCCATCGGGGCAGCGCGCGGGATGACAGCTCTTGGCGCGTGATTCTTGAGTACTTCAAGCCCGCCTTCCAACTCGGCATGACGGCGACGCCACTCCGCGAGGATAACCGTGATACCTACCTTTACTTCGGCAACCCCATCTACGAATACAGCCTACGGCAAGGCATCGACGACGGCTTCCTTGCACCCTACCGCGTGCACCGGGTTATCACGCAATGGGACGCGGCCGGTTGGCGGCCGAGCAGGGACGAGACTGACCGCTACGGACGCGCCATTCCTGACGACGAATATCAGACCGGAGATTTCGAGCGCGTGGTCGCCTTGCGGGCCCGCACGCAAGCGATCGCCCACCATTTGACGGACTTCCTCAAGAAGACCGACCGTTTTGCCAAGACCATTGTCTTCTGCGTCGATCAAGAACACGCGTCTGAAATGCGTGACGCATTGGTCAACCTCAACTCGGACCTTGTGGCCCAATACTCTGACTACGTGTGTCGCGTGACGGCGGATGAAGGGGACATTGGGCGCGGCCACCTGTCGAAGTTTCAGGACGTCGAAACCAAGACCCCCGTCATCCTTACGTCCTCCCAGTTACTGACGACCGGCGTGGACGCGCCGACGTGCAAAAACGTAGTCCTTGCCCGCGTCGTAGGGTCAATGAGCGAGTTCAAGCAGATCATCGGGCGCGGAACGCGCTTGCGCGATGATTACGGCAAGCTCTGGTTCAACATCATCGACTACACCGGCTCCGCGACCCGGATGTTCGCCGACCCGGATTTCGACGGCGAACCCACGCGGATCACGGAGGAAGAGGTATCCGACACTGGCGAAACCACCGCAACGACTGAGACGGCTCCTGAAGGCCAGGAGACTGAAGGTTCCGACGAAACCGGGCCAACCATCGTCGAGCCGCCGTCGGGAGAGGTGCGCAAGTACTACTTCGACGGCGGCCAGGTCGAGATTGTCGCTCACTTGGTCCATGAGCTTGACCCCGACGGCAGACAGCTCCGCGTGGTCAAGTATACGGATTATGCCGCCGAAAGCGTCCGATCCATCGCGCCAACATCCGCCGACCTACGACGCCGATGGGCCGACGCCGATAAGCGCCGGGAAATCATCGAATCTCTCAATGAGCGCGGGGTGGACTTCACGGAACTGGCCGAGCAAACCGGCCAGCCCGAGGCCGACCCGTTCGACCTGCTTTGTCATCTCGCCTTCAATGCGCCGCTTCGCACGAGGCGCGAACGAGCGCAGCGTTTGAAGTCCGAACGGAAGGACTATTTCGAGAAGTTTGGCCCGGAAGCGCGCCAGGTCCTCGACGAGCTGCTGGAAAAGTATGCGGAATACGGTGACGCCCAGTTCGTTTTGCCGGACGTGCTGAAAGTTCCGCCCATCTCAACCCACGGCCAGCCGGCTGAAATCATCAAGCTGTTCGGCGGCCCCGAACAACTTCGGCACGCCGTAAACGACTTGCAAGGACTCCTCTATGGCTCGAGCTAGAAAGAAGAACGGCGCCGCTGCTGTGCCCATGACCACCTCCCAGATGCTCGGGAGCGTCCTGAAATCCGCGCGCGACATCATGCGTAAGGACAAGGGCCTGAACGGCGACCTCGACCGCCTGCCCCTGTTGACATGGATCATGTTCCTGAAATTCCTCGACGACCTTGAGCGACAGCGCGAGGAAGAAGTCGCCCTTGCAGGCAAGAAATTCAAACCGGCCATAGAAAAGCCCTATCGCTGGCGAGATTGGGCGGCGGACAGCCAAGGCATCACAGGCGACGACCTGCTAGCCTTCATCAACGCCGACGAGGCCGTGCGCCCGGACGGAAAGAAAGGACCGGGTCTGTTCGCTTACTTGCGCGCTCTCTCAAGCTCTAACGGCGATAATCGGCGCGACGTGATCGCCACCGTGTTCAAGGGTGTCGATAACCGCATGAAGAGCGGTTATCTCCTGCGCGACATCATCAACAAGGTGAATGGGATTCATTTCACGTCGTCGGACGAGCTGCACACGCTGGGCGCGCTGTACGAATCCATGCTCCGCGAAATGCGCGACGCGGCGGGGGACTCCGGCGAGTTTTACACACCACGCGCCGTCGTGCGCTTCATGGTGGAAGTCACCGACCCACGCCTTGGCGAAACCGTCCTCGACCCCGCAAGCGGCACGGGCGGATTCTTGGTGGAGGCGTACAACCACCTTGAAAAGCAGATGAAGACCGTCGCGGATCGGAAGCGACTCCAGACGGAGACGATTACGGGCTGCGAACCCAAGCCCCTGCCGTATCTTCTCTGCCAGATGAACCTTCTATTGCACGGATTGGACGCGCCGCAGATTGACCCGGGCAATGCCCTGCGCTTCAAGCTCTCGGAGATCGGCGAGAAAGAGCGCGTGGACGTCATCCTCACCAACCCACCCTTCGGCGGTGAGGAAGAGAAAGGCATTCAGGGCAACTTCCCCGAAGACCGCCAAACCGCCGAAACGGCGCTGCTGTTCCTTCAACTCATCATGCGCAAGCTGAAACGCCAGCCCACGGCGGCCAAGCGTCCGTCGCGCGCCGCCGTGGTCGTACCCAATGGAACCCTCTTCGGTGACGGCGTTTGCGCCCGCATCAAGGAAGAACTTCTGAAAGACTTCAACCTACACACCGTCGTCCGCCTTCCGAACGGCGTGTTCTCGCCTTACACCAACATCCCGACAAATATCCTCTTCTTGGACCGCTCCGGGCCTACGAAAGAGGTCTGGTACTACGAACAGCCGTTGCCGGAAGGCCGCAAAAATTACACGAAAACCCAGCCCATGCAGTTCGAGGAGTTCAAGGACTGCATTGCGTGGTGGGGTCAGCGAAAAGAGAACGATCAAGCATGGAAGGTTCCGGTTGATGACCTACTCGCAACCAACTGCAATCTCGATCGCAAGAACCCGCGAGCAAAGGTGGACTTCGAACATCTGCCGCCCGACCAGCTTGCCGACGACATTTTGAAGAAGGAACTGCGCATCGCCGAGATTATGCGGGAAATCAAAGCTGCGCTGCGAGCAGCGACATGAGTGTGGTTTGGCCGACAATTCCGCTTGGTGACGTGCTCCGGCGTTCCGAGAACGTCATTCCACTCGATCCCGAGAAGACATACAAGGAAGTAACGGTTCGCATCAATGGCAAGGGGGTTGTTGAACGCCGTCTGGTGCAAGGGGTCGAAATAGCCTCTGATCGCCGCTACAAGGCGAAATCGGGGCAGTTCATCATCTCGCGTATTGACGCGCGCCACGGCGCGAGCGGACTCATCCCCGCGGATCTGGACGGCGCTGTCGTCACTAATGATTTTCCGCTATTTGACGTGGCCAAGGAGCGCCTCGACCCGGCTTTCCTTGGATGGATGTCGAAGACGTCGTCCTTTGTTGAGTTGTGTAAACACGCTAGCGAAGGCACGACAAATCGCGTCCGGCTTTCGGAAGCGCGCTTCAAGGCCTTAAAAATCCCTCTTCCGCCGCTCGAGGAACAACGCCGCATCGTCGCACGCGTGGAAGAGCTGGTTGCAAAGGTCGGCGAGGCACACGGATTGCGGCAGGCGATCGCCAACGATACTCATGCGCTTCACTCCGCAATGGCTTCGATGTTGGTCGGAGTGTCTGGCTCCAATCACGTAAGACTCGGCGACATCTTGGGTAAGTCTGGCCTGAGAAACGGCAAGTCAATCAAGTCCGGTCCCCCGGAAACGGGAGTCAGATGCTTGACCCTCAGCGCTCTTCGCGAAGGACGTGTGGATGTTTCGAATAGTAAGCCTGTTCCTATGCAGCGGAATGACGCCGAGCCTTACCTCGTCAGAAAAGGGGACGTTTTTGTTGTGCGCGGGAATGGAAGCAAGTCGCTATGTGGCAGGGCTGGCATTGTAATGGACTATGCCGACGCAACGATCTTCCCCGACCTGTTTATCAAGGTGATTCTGCCGCCAGATCTTGTTTACTCGCGGTATTTCGTTTGCATCTGGAATTCGGCATGCATGCGCTCGTGGATCGAGAGCGAGGCCAAAACCACTTCGGGCATTTGGAAAATCAACCAGGGTCACCTAGAGGCCGCACGAATACCGCTACCGCCTATGACCGAACAGCTTCGTATCGTCGGCGAACTCGACGCTCTACACGCTGAGCTCGATCGGGTGAAGGCACTTCAACAGGAGACTACCGCCGAACTCGACGCCATGCTCCCAGCCATTCTCGACAAGGCATTTAAGGGCGAGCTGGTGTGACAGTCCTGCAGTAAATCCTCGAATGGTCCAAGGAGCGTCCTCCTCCGTGTCGACCGGCTGCGCCGTCTGGTCGGGAACGGCGAACCCGGGTGAGTAGAAGCACGGGAGGACATACGTGATGGTACGCCGCGTTGGAGTCAGGGGACCGTGGTATGTCAGGATCGCCTGGTGCTTCGCTCACGCGAGTGGAGGGGTTCGACGAACTGGTAGCGATGGGTCGTTAGTACATTAAGTAATACGACTAGCCTTTCGAGCCGGATCAAGCCATTTTGAAATGGTCTGTGCTACCTGCCCCGCCGCATCGAGTAAGTGCTGATCGTTGAGATGTGCATACCGGGCGGTGGTCTGCGCGGAGCGGTGACCAAGGAGACTGCCGGTGATGAGCAGCGTCTCCCCGCCCATCACGGCGTAGGAGGCATAGTTGTGTCGCATGTCGTGAAGGCGGACGTCGTTCGGCAGTCCCGCATCGCTGCGGATCGCATACCACGCTGCCTCGGAGACGGATCGGAAGCGCGAGGGGTTGCGCGGGGATGGAAACACGTACGGAGAATCACGGAGGGGCTGGCGCCGGCGTCGCTGCGAGAGGAGCTGCCGCGCGGCCGGGCCAATGAGGATGGTTCGCGGGCCGGTCTTGGTCTGTGCAAGCACCAGCCGGTCAGCTTTGACCGCCTCCCAAGTGAGCGCGGCGATTTCGCCCGGCCGGCACCCGGTGAGCAGCATCAAGCGTATCGCCTCCACGGCATCGGGATGACGCAACCGGTGCCGCTCCAAGGCCACGCCGAGTGCTGAGAGGGCCGCTTGATTGAGCAGACGTCCGCGGGGAGGCCGGCGGTTGAGTCGGATTCCCCGGCAGGGATTGACGTGCGTATCGGGTAGAAGACCCCAGTCCTTCGCGCAGTGGAACATGTTCTTGAGGATAGACAGTGCACGATTGGCGCCGCCGGGACTCTTCTCGCTATAGCGATGGAACCAGCGTGCGACGTCGGGACGGGTAATCGCCGCGAGTTGTTGGCGGCGGAAGGCAGGTAGGAGCTGTGTGCGCGTGTAGCCCTCGTACTTGCGCCAGGTGCCGGGTCTCCAGTCGCTTCGGCGGCGGGTACGGTAGACGACCTCGAACTCCGTGAAGGTAGGTCCGGCAACGGGAACGGGTTCAGCCGTCCTACCATTGGCCAGAAGCGCATGCGCCCGGGCGCGGGCCTCGTCGGCCGACACGGTGCACGCATCCCCACGGCAAAGACGTCGCGACTCTCCAGGATGGGTAACGCGCAGCACCCAAGTCTTGGCGCCGAGGGTTGCACGCGGAGCGCGAAACCGCGTAAGGCGTTATCGCGGACGGCGTACTCCTTCGACTCGGGCCGGCAAGTGGCTGCGAGCGCATCGGTGAGGCGGCTGAGGCGGTTCATGGGGCGGCCTGCGCAGTTGGGATTTGGCCCTGCAGATGCTGAGCTCTGCGGCGCCGGTGGTAGCGACGGAGCGCCTGATGGAAAGCGGCGGGATCGAGCCCCTGGCGTTCACAGAAGCCCTCGAGATCGCCCGGCTTGCGCCAGTACTGGGCTGCCTGGCGCATCCACTCCCGTTCTTGGCTGATGGCGGATTGCTCGGCGCGTTGACGGAGAGCCTGGACAGCGGGGAGCGGAGTGACCGGTTCCGGCGGCCTCAACGCACGGGCCAAGCGCTGCGACACGCGTCGGGCTGCACTGGCTACCGGGCCGTCAGCCAGGTGCGCGTAGCCGAGCGTTGTGGCGAAGTCCGCATGCCCGAGCAGCCCTGCCAGAGTGCGCAGGTCATGGCCCGTGGATGCGCCTACGGACGCATAGCCGTGGCGTAAATCGTGCACCCGAATGTCTTTGACCTGCGCGGCGGTGCGGACCCGACACCAGAAGTGCCAGAGGCGCGATGGGGCCAGGGTGCCGTTGCCATCGCCGAAGACGAAATCGTGGTGCTTGTGCCGAGGAAGGCGGCTCATCACCGCCCGGACAGCCTCCGGTAACCAAATCGTCTTGGGCCCGGTCTTGCTGTCGGGCAGGACCGCACGATCTGACTCGACATGCGCCCAGCGCAAGCCGAGGGCTTCACCCCGCCGGGCACCGGTGAGGGCGATGAAGCGATTCGCGCTGACTTCCAGGGGATGAGTAGGCTCGAGCTGCCGCAGCACCTCACCGACTCGCCGGTACTCCTCGGCGGTGGGATAGTGAGCGACGAAGCCGGTGCGCTTGCGCCGCAGCCCCGCACAGGGGTTGGAGCCCTCCGGCCGTAATCCCAGCGTCTCGGCGTGCAGCATCAGGGAGGACAGCACTGAGAGCGCGCGGGTCTGGCTGCCCGATCGGCCGTTGAACCACGCCAGCACATCTGAACGGCGCAGGGTGACAAGAGGTCGGGCACCGAAGACGGGGAGCAGATTGGTACGCAGATTCTGCGCGTGGTGTTTACGAGTGATCGGCTTCCAGCGCCCTGCGCAGTCGCGCAGGAATTGCGCGGCGAACTCCGCCACGGTGATCGCGGCGGGAGGCAATACGGCCGGCTGAATTTGTTGTCGCGAGTGGAGGTGTACGGTTGCCTGATGCCGTGCGGCATCCTCGGTCAATTCGTCGACAGTTCCGAGCGTGCGGCGTCGGGTAGACCCAGCGTGACGCCACTGGACAATCCAGGTTGCACGACCGTTCGAGCGGACCCGCCGGCCGAAACCGGGCAGGGTCGAATCCCAGTGAATGGTATCGGTGGGTGCGGACATCGAAGACTCTCCCGCTTCCGGCTGCATTCCGCACTCTGTCCTGGGAAGCACTCAGGACAAGTTGGGAAGCAGTGAGAGTTGCGAAGGAGAGCGCCGACTCGAGCTCCGCCGATGGCGGATCGGAAATCACTCAAGTCACTGGTCTACAAAAGAAACCGACCTCCTCGTGAGTGCCGCTACTGACATTTCCCCGCGTCGCGGGTCCCGCTGTGTGACCTCACACCTGATGCCCCCGGCCGACGGTGAAAGCTCGCCATGAAATCGGCGCAAAGCAGTGGAGAAAGCAAGCCGTGTCATGTTGAGGGCGACCGCGACTAGCTCTCAACCAGCGCCCTCA
>Ga0123355_10007055_pt1 | contig 16739 bp, 8 predicted proteins | sample TergutEmb28metaG_3_FD_89872 | JGI IMG/M metagenome (GOLD analysis project Ga0123355, IMG submission 89872) | Embiratermes neotenicus P1 segment gut microbial communities from Petit-Saut dam, French Guiana - Emb289 P1 | ecosystem: Host-associated > Arthropoda: Insects > Digestive system > Gut ...
AGGTATATTCGGAAACCACTTTAGAGTATAAGTTCTATTTTTGTCATTTTTTAAAGTACTCCGTCTTCTTGCCGGAGTCTCTTAAACTCTTGATAATGTTTTCGCCCAGCTGTGCAGTGTGCTGCCATCTATTGTGACGATTCCTTACTATTACGCAGTGCCAAAGACGTGATAAGTATCACAGCGCAGCCTTTATTAGACTTTTATAACCAAACTGTAGATTAGGCAATCTTGATTTCTTTTGGAAATATGTGAAAAGAAAGGCTTCAGTCAGTACCAAACATTACCGATATAGTTCCACGGAAATAGAAGGAATTCTATTGCATATTTTTATTATATCAATTTTTAGATAGCCCTGTTGCCCTAAATATTTTTCGGTTTGCAGAAATATTCAAGAATCTTGGTTTAGAATATTTTGTAGCAATTTATTATTAAACGTTTTCCTGTAGTCTTCACAGCGGTTTGTGTTTGATACAATACGCACGTCTGTCAGTAAAGTGAACCGACAACTGTGTTGTTCTTGTTGTTTTGATCCTTGAATTATTTGACAAAACTTTTAAACTGTTAAAACTGTACAGCAGTACATTCGAGGTGAGGGTCGAATAATGGAAATTCCATGGACAATTTTATGTACTGAGACTCGACAATGGAGAACACGATAACAATTTCAGCCAGGATACCCAATGTTCTGGATTTCCCCAATAGAATTATGGAACATTAAAATTTTAACATTCTACATCACGTATTTCAGAAATACATGCAACTCAAAATAACATATTCCTTGCACAGATTTCATAATCTGTCAGGCCCTAGAGAACAATAATGTTAATAACTAAAGTAAAACAAAAACTCAAAAGAATTTACCATTAATTTCCCTAAATATACGGGCAGTTTTTAAGTCAGATTTTAGCTTATGTGTTAATGTCTTTCAGGATTAGCGTAAATTAACAGGAAGTTTTGCAGGTCAAATATTTAATTAAAAAATTTAGGGTAAAAGTATATACCGGCATCTACCCTATTACTCACTTTTTCGAGCCAAACCCTCTCCCGTGTAAATACCCCAACATTCTCAAACTTAGTCATTATTCACACCTACCCTCCTATGCAGATGGAACCGTCAGAGTGTTCTGAAATTTCGGCATATAAAATTCAGACGCCGTGGATTTACCCAAACGAAAGCGTACAACATTCAGAACACGGTGAAAATTTGAAATCAAGAATAATTTGCCTCTATGGGGAGGAAACTGCAAGAAACACGACTATTCGGTAAACTGCATGTCAAGAAAACCAAAACCCTCACCACTCATACTCTAAAACTTCGCTGCAGAGATCACAACATCATACCTTGTTTCTTACAGTTCCATCGCCACATCCATTCCCGAGCTGCCAATAGAATCTACCAACACACCAGTTTTGCTTTACTCCGGGAAAGGTTACATTAGAACAGACGAGAAATTGATAACACCTCTCGAGAACTGCTGAAAAACATCTACATTTAGCAAGAGTTCTCTTTAAGTCGGATTGGTCCCTGATCGACTAACTCACGTTTAAGAAAGCCACAATTGAGTGGGAAGAGAGCAAGGTCAGAAAACTCCGGAAATTCAAAAGGCTTCACGAGAAACATCGTCCAAATAAAAGCAATTCAAAAGGAACGTTCATCAAACTCAGCGGCCACACGCTGAATGACGGAGTATCCTCCTTACTATAGATAGGTCTTGACTATTCTGTGAATCCACGCTGTATAACTATTGAAGACATCTTAGATGGAGTTCAAAAGGCAGTGCATTCTCTACCTGTGGGGATGGCGGAAGAAGGCAGACAAGGGAACTTGGGAATTATAAAAAGCTCCTCCAAACCCAGACACAATATGAGACTTGAAAGGGAAGCACTGAGGAACTTAAAGAAAAACACCGATCTCACCATCATACCGGCAGAGAAAGGCAATGCTACCGTTATTATTAACACTGTGGACTATAAATAGAATAGCATCTCCTTTATTGAGGATCCATCATAAAGAAGAGTGGACAGGGATCTTACTGATTCGGCAGAAAGAACAACCACACCAGTGTTTAAGAGAATCCATTCTCACAGAAGATGAATTCAAAAACTGCGTCCGGCCGGTTTAAGATACCCAAGAATTTTTTAACTTCCGAAGATAAATACAGAGGAGTGTCTTCTAAGATCCACTGTCAGCAACATTACCGCTCCTACCTAACAATCCTGCAAGTACTTAACAGGAATTCTCAGCCAACTCGGCGGGAATTCATTACACCACGTGAAAAATTCCTTCCAGTTCGTTCAGGTTTTGGAATCTCATCTATGACATGTCGAAAGAGCTAGAAATGGATTGCCCGGCCATGCAATTTCTACGCCGTATAGGCATGGCTCTTTCACTCTCTGGCAGTTGGGAAGAGATCTCGTCGCAGCGTAGTGGGTGACGTGGTCCTGTGTCACATCCGCCATACATAAAAATACGTAGCAGATAATTATAAAACACAGTTTCTTTGTTTAACACGCAATTGAACACTATTTCGACCGAAAAGCAGACGTCACTTGGACACGAGCCAATCAAACGGTGATAGAATGCAGGTTGCATGTGATAGAGTTGGCAGTGGTAATTACCGTCTAATGGTTGAAAGATAGCTATCTTCCGAAATAATATTTACGCCAATTAAATTCGAGAGAAATCCAGTCGTTCTATAGACCTCCTACAACCACATGATCAATAATTTCATTTATTCCCCTTATCAGCTTTTATCAGTGTAACGATACCATTGCCAGGTCCTTTCAATGAAATGACCTTACTTCTAACCCCCACAACAAAGGTTTAGATTTCTCGCCAACAATTCACCAAGAGCGAAATTTTCTTCAGCAACATTATAAGCCAAAAATATTGACATATTCTTGCGACAATTTGCACACTCTACACAATCATAATACAATGGAAAATCCCGAATATATTTTTTTATTTTAATTCTTCCGTTTCCCTACCAAACTCGAAAAATAAATTGTATTCACAAGTGCCCCCATCTGTCCCTATCCTAAGCCAATTTCACCTAGTCTCCAATCCCTACCACTTCCCGAAGATCCCTCTTAATATTATCCTTCCGTCGGCGTCTAGGTCTCCCCAATTGTTCTTTCCCTCAGGTTTCCCCACTATAACCATGTGCACACTTCTCCCCTCCGCCATACACGCCACATATCCCGCCCATCTCATTCTTCTCGATTTTACCACCCGCACAGTATTGGGTAAGGAGTAAAGTTCCCTAAGCACTTCATTATGTAATTTTCTCCATTCGTCTGTTTCTTCGTCCCTCTTAGGCCCAAATACGCTCCTGAACACACTGTTCTGAAACCCTCTCAACCTACGTTCCTCACACAATATCAGCGACCAAGTTTCACACCCATACAGGACAACGGGCATTTACACAATAATACAGAGCTAATTAAAAATTAACATATATACTATAAATTACATAACTATTTCATTTTTCTTTCCTTTAACTCTTTAATTATGAGTTCCTTATTATATAGCAAAGTTATGTGCTATGAAATTACCAAATTTATGAATGAGGCTAGCATGTATATTAATACTATCATTTATGGGTATTAGAATACATACAAAACAGAAGAGAAGGCGTCATCATATGATGCTGATCTATAAATATATGAGTGCCAGAATATCATGCTACTGGAATGAAGTTTTACAGAATATAAATTTCTGTGTATTTAATCATAAATTTCGCCATACGCCGCGGCTTGCCCTATGGGCTGATACGCGTCCATTTATTTTTGTTCAGCATCTTGTGTAGCGGTATTGTGGGAATTGGTGAATTGCGGCCAGCAGACATGTTAGGTTGTTGGGTTTCAGGTACTCCCTTTGAAGAATGTTATTAGTTACAGTCTTGTGAGTAGTGACATGGCTCACGTTTGTAGGTAGGGCAGGTCAGCGTTACGGATATAAATGCAGCCTTTAATTTCGGGGGGCGGGGCGGAGGGGAGGGGGCAGGAATTTCTTGGTTTCTTCTATTTTCGACCATAGGAAGTTGAAATGAATAAGAGAACTAATACTAAATTCCGTTGTGAAATAAAATGTTATGTAATGTAAATAAGTGAAACGTTTAAGAAAAATCACAATATTTCACTTGTGTGAAACTTGGAATGCAAAATTTCAAACCATCTACAATTAAATGCAATTGGTATGAGTATTAATACAGGAGTATATTTAATAATAATATTTTTTTTTATTTTTAGTAAATAGTAAACAACATAACCAATGTACTGGTAATGAAATGGTAATGCAGTTCATAATGCCTAAAATGTGTACTTGAAATGGAATGCAAATTGTTTCCTAGAGATAATATCAAATTATTTTTTATAAACGAGCAAAACATTTTACAAACTCTAATGTTTGTCTCTAAGAGCGTCGTTAATTAAGCTGCAGGGAAACTGAGTCAAATATTACACACATCTCAACGATTCACCTTTATGTTAGAAGATACGAGCTGTCCATTTCTCAAAACCTATGTGGCCGCAACTCAAATTAATATACAGGATGCTAACTGAGTGCCCAACTGTGTGTGATGTCGGTTACGACTTCAGTAACACAAACGAAACAACAATCATTCTGCTCTCTGTATATCAGTACTAATTCAATCCCCAATTACGTATAAGAAAATTTCTGTGGGAATTTCCGCAGGAGAAAATTTCGAAAAAACTTAACACAGTAAAAATTCATTTAGAAAAAAACCTTAAATTTCTACATACGTGGATATAATGGAACTTTTTTACACGCTGCTCGCCAGTCAGATCAATGTAGGGTTTTAATTGCTATGTCTAATTACAGAAAATTTGAAATCTGTACAAGTTTAATTGTTATTATTGTGTTTGTTTACAATCCCACGTGTATATTCTTTCAGTCTAAATTATAGAGTTAATAAACTAAAATTTAATCCGATTTAATTTAATAATTGTCCAACAAGATGCGACATATTCAGTTTATTTCATTTCTTTAGGCAGCTCTAAATGTTTCGGCTGTTGACACCCATCATCAGGAGCTGGTACAGCTGTAATTGCAGCTTCTGGTATTGATTAACTGGATCTACTACCGTCCACTCTCGTTACTGAGTTATAAAATTATCCAGGGCATCTCTGTGATTTCGGATGAGCTAGAAAATTTTACCCAGATTTTCCGTTCCTGTACTTTATAGGCATGGCTTCTTCACAGGCTGCCAGCAGGAATGTGAAATGGCTGGCGAGTTTTTGGTGACGTAGCCGTGCGTAAACGCCAATATAGTTTAAAAAATACGTAGTAATTTAACCATTATCATCCTCACGCTCTTTCCTTAATAAGCAATTGCAAAACAACTCGACCATAAAGCAAAGGGAACTTAGAAAACAGCCCACCCAAATGAGATAGGTAGGTTGCATGTGATACAGGTTGAAGCTGTAATATCTACCAAGCGGTTGAACAATAGCTATCTTCCGTGAACCTAATTTTAAGGAGTGCATTCTGAGTGAAATCCAGTAGTTGTGTAGACCTGCTGCAACCACACGATCAATAACATCAGAAAATCGCCTCAACAGCAGTTCTCCGTGAAATATTATCATTCTTAGGCATTTGATAAAACAAATCCCTCTTGCATACCTGTGGTTCAGATATCTCGCCAATGAAATTACCTACAGCGTAGCCGTATCAAACAACAAAATTGAAGCATTTCTCTTATATACTACCCAATCAAGAAAACATTCACGCGATAGGCAATTCAAACGTTTAGTTAGTACTAATGATGCTTATATTTCGTCACCAATCTCGAAAATATGATCGTATACTTCTGGGTATGCAAGTTTAATTCCTGAATCCAACAGTTCATCCATGTTTCGAATGGGTGTTTTGTAACTGCAGTCAATAAGAATCTCTGTGAGAAATGCCTGGAAAACTGTGCTGAAGGCCAGAGAGAAACTCACCCATGCGAGGAACAGGGAAAATAGTGAGGTGTGCGTGGCTACTTTGACCCTTACACTCCTAGAATGACAGCCAAGATATTTATCAACGAACGTGTCAGTGTCTTGTACCCTTGCCACTCCGACGTGCAGCTGTATCTCCCAACAAGTGTAGTCGAAATGGCCGCAATCACAATCGATATGATCAGAACTAACTACATTTCCGCAGACAGTATTCTAAAGATGCTGTTTCATCTTGGATATTTGACAGAACACGACACACAATAGCGGACCCTCATCGTGTATTAGTTATTGGTGGAGTCGAAATATGATATAAACCAATAATCCCTTCCCACATCACTTAATGCTATGTAAATTTCCTTTGCAATCATAGCCTTCTTTAAATTACTTACCGACACTTCCCACATTTCAAAACACTGTGGCGTAGGGACATGAGCAAGAGTCATGTTCATCTGCTGCAAAAGACCCTTAGTAAATTTATCTCCAAGCCTTCTACATCGAACACAACAGTCTTATTAGAATTTTGTCTTAAATATATTTCGTAGTAAAATACTATTCGAAGTCTCGTACAACGGCTTTCATAGGACTTGTGTTGAGGTTGTTACTGATCTTTCCTAGAAATAAGTCAGTTTTCTTGGCGAACTGCCCTTGTGCAGAAATAACCCAACTGTCCAGTAGAGTGATATCATTCACCTCAGTGCAACGGTCTGAACTCTGATACCGAAACCAAGTGTAAACCACCCGTTTCATGCCTGTGCCTATATTATTATTGTTTAGTAGGCTGCTATAATATGTATCTATCACATAATGCTCTTGGCATACAATAATACAGTTATATATTCTAAATTTTGAGAAACAAACAAATATATCCATTTGTTGCGATATTGAGAATTCATTTGCTCCAGCCACAACAAACCGAACTTCAGAATTCCATAGTCTTGTGAATATGTTCCGTCTTCAGCTACCCCATTAATTTCTGACTCAAATCTCATGAAATTCCCATCTGGCAATAATATAATATAACTGCCATCTCTATCTATGAATTCCGTTTGTTTGGGTTTGCTAATATTCCCATCAACAGTAACAACAACAGGCCAGATAGAAGATCTGCGAATTTCTGCAATCAGTTCCTGTTGCAAATCTCGATATTTGGCTGGCGATGATATTACCAGAGATCGCCCTGGTGCGAAATATCTGTGGTTGATGTGTCAGACAGCGCACCAAGTGGATTTCCTGTAAAGTAAGGGACGTAGGTGGCAGCAGTTCTCCATTCTTAATTTCGCTGAAGAGCAGTATCAGCAACGGAATGACGTCAAGTTTTTCATTCTGCAAAAAAACAGAACACACTTTCAGTTGCTCAATACCGTACATTCCTCTATTTGCTGGATTAACTTTCATTCATTTAATACAAACCGTGATTACAACACTGTTACCTTAAATTCAAACATTTGTTAACATAAATATTCCCTTACCTTTACCTCAGATATTGTTAACCGATTTATTCTTAAGGATGATTCTGTCGGTTTGCACTTTTTAAATCCATAACATGGTCAATTCACTTAGTTACTCGTTGCGACTAAATTTGGTACATATTCATAAATTTGTTCTTTGTATAATTTTACACTATATACCTTACATAAATTAAAGAATATATATCATATTCTATCACGTTTCCTAATGTATTTTTCTTTAGTTTGAAAAAGGCATTATGATATAACGCGTTCTATCGTTTCTTCAAATTCATTTCTGACACTTTCCTCTTTGTTTCTGTTTTTAATAGTTTCTTCCAATAATATACTTTTTAGTAATGTCTAACGTTGTGCTACTATTATTTCATTTATAGTTTCGGCTATCAGATCTCCAAGCGACTTCAAAAGGAAATTGTATTCTTTTCCAAACAGCTTTCTATACTTTTAATATACTGATCACGTGCTAAATTTATTTTTCATTACCTCTTTGATGAATTTTCAAAACAGAAAATAAAAGGAATTTCTACTACCAAGACATAAATTTGGACCATGTTTACAGGAAATGAATAATAAAAGACAAAGCACTTTTTTCATGATTAATTACAAATACTTTTCTCTAGAATTATTGAAGGAAATTTAATATTATGCTAAAAATGAGGCAAGAAATATAGTGTGATTCAAAAGGCAACTTTTCAGAATTATGGATTTCCAACCATTTAAAGGGACAAATTAAAAACAATTTTTTTATATCGGAGGAAAAGGAGTTTTAATGTGGATTCAAGTTATAAAATGGCTAGTTTTAACACTTTCAAACGCAAGCAAATTGGATCTATTGATCGTTTTACCAAATCAAAAAAGAATAAATTGAAGTCCTCATTAATTAAACAAATATCAGTTTAGCTTCAAAATAATTGCATTTTAGACTAATTTACTACAGCCGCTTAATTACAGACATATCATTGGTTATTACTAAAATTATTATTTCGTCACAAAAATTTAAATAGGAAAAATACGTAAATTTTACCAAAGAGTAGACCAAAATTTCCAAGCATATTCTCTATAAATATGCGTCTATTATATGCAAGTGTAGCTTTCCCAAATAAGATAGACTGACTGCTGCATACTTATTTATTTTTCTGTTTGAGTTCATTTCTGAAGCAGAAACCATATAAAAGCCTTTCTTCTCCCACAACATCTAATGTTCTTTTGACATTCAAAGCTTATTACGAAAGAAACTGTTCCGCCGTGTGTCTAACTTATCAATAAATCGGATGTGGCTGCATGATAAGCTGACATAATACAGCATAATGTGAAAACAAAACAGTTGTTTCAAATAATAACATGCTAAGACATTGGACGCCCTTCAATAAACACTAACCCGGGTATCAAAATTTAATTCCTGTTTTAAAATTATGGAGAACATCAATTACAAAATGGAGACAATAGTCACAAATTTATCTAAATTACTCAGAATCAATATCACTTACGCATGTAGACTTCAGAGTAATAGGTTTAAATGTTTTGTGATTTACGTGCATCTGCCCATACACTAGAGTATTAATTACTCCATTGTGTATAGTCCTTCTTGAAAAGCTAATTGGTTTGCAGCTAGTCAAGAAATTCCCCGCATTTCACGGAAGCTAAAGGTTCATTACTGCACTCACAAGCGTCCGCCATCTGTGTCTATCCTGGACCAGAGAAATCCGGTCCATATACCTGCATTCCAACTCCTTTAAAATTCTTATGGAATTTGAAAATGAGTAGATTTCTTTTATAAAAATGCAAAATTTAACCAATTTTTGAAGATAAAATTACATTAGTCTACCACTGCCCTTTCCTGAAGATGTGACTATTATTCTCCTGTGAAAAGTCGCCTTTACAGTTTGAAACAATGCCACATCCCATAAGGATTGAATCAGGAACTTAAAAAAATTTCTTTTTCTTCTTTCTCACCGCTTGCAACTTAACACTGCGACAGAAATATGCTCACAGTTGCAAAAATATTGGCTTTTTAAAAATGTTTGGAAGCCTGTTGCCAAGTAACTTCGACGAATTAAAATTTAATTTTCACTGTTAAAAACTCTTGACCTAAAAATTAACAATTACAGAGAAACCGGATAAATGCAAATCTTTTATTACCTACTGTGGGTAAATTTCGCAGTTTTCCTACAGGCTGCACCAGTTTGTTAATTTGTTACTAGGGAATGACGAATGGTCTTAATTTATAGAGTGTCGAATACATAATAAAAGGCAGAAAATTATTACTTATACATGAAGGTTTTAAAGTGAAATAGACTTGCGGGTCGTTTGGTGCAAGCAGTTGCACGGAAGAAATGGTATCCAAGAACTGTCTGACGGACTGGTGAATTTTGTAGTTCAGGATCCGTTTTTTTCTGACTTCCCTTCAGCAATCACTTCACTATTCCCTGCAGTAAAAATCACCCTCAGACAAAGAATATTTTACAATCTAAAATACCAAAAGAACACAAGAGTACGTTGCACAATGCAAAATATGACGATTGTCTAAATTCTGTAAGCCTCTGAAACATTAGGCTTCTGACTGTCTAAATTGAAGGAGTGGTACGTGTGACATATAGAGCATGTTTAGTGTAATTTCACAAGCAAAGGTTTGTTGTTTTTAGGGTAAAAGAAAACGCACAGTTGATTTTAATTTATTTATTAATGAGACTTCCGTTCTAAATACTCGGCAAAAGTGTAAGCTTAATTCATTCAACAACACCAATAATAATATTATTAATAATATTTATTTATTTACTGCAATTTGGTTGTTACCCGGTGGCAGTGGTAATTTTTTATGTAAACAAAACATGAAATTGGTTACTACTTAATTTAAGTCGGGAGGGCTACATGAGAAGCATATAGTGGCAACTTGGAATCTTGAAAACCATTGCAGCATTTGCTTTTCGGCACAGGGAAACCAAGCAAAACCTGTGTCGAGATGGCCGATCGCAGGACCTTCCGATTACTGACCTGTACACAGCAGTACGGCATCTACACACATAGGAAAACAACGTAATTTCTAATATCGTTGTATTTGGGGTGTTTTTTTCGAAAACAAATAATATTTAAAATAATTTGATAATAAAAACACATTAAATATTATTGTAAATAGGTGAAAATAAATTTGATTGTAAAACTTATAATTTTCTTACATTAAACCTTAATGGTTTCTACAGAATATTTTAGTAGTTGTAGAAATTAGACAACAATTCTCATTATATCTGAACCTCAGATAGAGAGTTTATTGTATTTGGTAATATGAAAACTCATTATCTTAAAGATAACTAAAGGAAAACACTACCGAATTCAATATTATCAATTTAATTACGTACAATTTTTCGCACCGAATTAAATTTAAAAATTTTTCAAATCTACTCGAGAAATTCAAAAGATACTTTTGAAAAGATGAATCTGATTTACTTTTTACGAATAACAAAAGAATGTCCCACGGAAAGTGATGTATAAATACAACGCTGTGTTCTGACTCAATCGTTAAAAAAAATTTTCACAGGACACGATATACACTCTCAAACAGATTTGATCCAGTATATGTGTTGTTTACGGCTGAAGTTTATTACATTTTGTGTATTAAATTTTCGTTTACTTATTCCAGCTCGAAAGACACAATGTGCCAAATGAATTGTGGCATTTTCCTCTCCATAACAAACAAGCAACAATTTCGATTGAATCTTCGTCTCACAATAAGACGTATCTTACCCTATAAAATAAGGACCAAACGTTGTAATTAATTTCGAGGTCCCAATAAGGTACAACAGACTGAAACTCTCGCATGAGTTTCAATATTTTCAACAATGATTTGCGTTGGAAATAATTGGGAAATTTATTAAACAAATTTATATTTTGTATGACTGAAATAATTAAGCACCATTTATACACAACAGTTCCTAAATTTTCTTCTTGTCACAAAATTTAACACTTCAACTTACATAATTTCAGCAGTTTTGCGTTTCATGTTAAATTCTTAATTTTTATTGTACTAATGGCAGGAACATCGAGTGTTTATCACTGACCTATGTGATCGAAAAAAGTAAATCATAGAGGAAAAAAATTACACTTAAAAACAAGAAGGAAAGGGGGAAAGAAACAAAAAAACACTCAAAGTAAATATAAAGTCCTAATGCTAAACAGTAGTCACAAAGGAAAGTGGGAAAAATAATAGTAAAATAACACAGTCAATTTTCCATCATCTTTGTCCTGACCTCCCAATATCGCTCACATTCCGTCATATTAGATAATGCAGTACAATGTCCTAGATGGTTTCTATCCATGGGTTCGTGAAGGCTGCATAGCATGCTGTAGGTGTCAGGGTGGATTCCAATCCGGTGTAGATGTGTACCCAGGCAATCACGCCCAACGCACAGTCGGAATTTTGCAACTGCCCTTCTTCTAGGCCATTCTGTTACCTTGGATATTTCTTGCGTCCACGGTTTATGGGATAGTCTCGTCTCTAGTTAGTGTCTGTATGCACTTCGGAACACCTGCTTTAAATGCAGTTTAATAGAGTGGTAGAGTGTTTCTCTGATATATATTTGTGTAATTTAGCGCCCTTTTTGGCCAGTAAGTCGGCTTGTTCATTCCCTTTAATTTGGCAGTGTCCTGGTATCCACTGCAGTGCAATCTGTTTGTGTTTTCCCTTAAGTTGTCATATTAGGTCCTGGCAGTCTCTGGCTTCTGTTGATATCTTAGTTTCTGTTGATGTCGCAGACAGTATTGCAGCCTTTGAGTCAGAAAAGATAACAGCTCTCTCAAATTTGTTGTGGTATGATTTCAGCACACGTAGTGCATTAAGTACGGCTTCGATTTCTCCGTCAAATGCAGTCGAATGTTGTCCCAGCGTCATGTAACAGGAGAAAAGTTCACAGTGGATGCCAGCACCAGCGTTTATGTATCCTTCTATTTTCGAGCCATCTGTGAAAATATGCAACCACTTGTCTTGGGGGTACCTGGTGTTCATTGTTTCCAGGACCAGGTGTCTAAGTGTTTCTGTTTCTGTTTCTCCCTTTATTGCGTTTTGTTGCAGGTGTAGGTGATATTCAACTTGTTCTATGTCGATTCAAAACTTAAGTTGTTTTCGACTAACATTTTATTATTTTATTGTATATATAGATTTATACTTACATAAAAAGTAAGAAAGACACAATGCATTGAATTTTGAGTGTTTCCCCTCAGTAATAAATAACCAAGAGTTCAGAGAGTTTTGCAGTTATTAAAATACGACATATTTCAATGTAGAGAGAAGGTTTCAGTAGTGTAACTGGGGCGAAAGAACTAAATTATTTCGTGATTACCATAGGGGATATTACACTTTATCTACACAATTTATTGAAAACTTAATCTACTAATTTACACTGACCACGACCCTGAATGCAATAAAGTTAACAGTGACAATAGAACCTAAAATTCCAAATAGAATTACCATTAATATTTTATAACATAAAGATAATTTTAAGTCTGATTGCACCGTAAGTGTAAGAGTTTCTCAGGCGTAACGTAGGGTTAAGAGAATTTCGGAGAAATAAAAAAATTTAGAGAAAAAATTGAATAAAAATTTTACTGAAATTCTTGAAATTATGTCGTATATAATAATAACATTCATGTTTGTAGATTTATTCCTACAGGAATTTTGGAAATCAGCTTCAAATGAAGAATGTGCCAGCAAGACTGCAAAACGTAGCTATTAGGCAACAAATATCTTTCCCAATTATCGTTTTGGTCAGTCCATTTTTTGTACATATTCAAATGTATCATTTACCACCAAAACAATATTTATCACGTCTGAGAGAAGTGACAGGGCTGCACGTTTATACAACCAAATTTCATAAATTTAAAAAAAAATAAATGTAATTGCGTGAAGATGATGCATTAATAGACGAAATATGTAGCTGTGCAAGTCACAGAAACGTAATAATTTGTTTTACTTATGAGAAAGTACTACTTTGCAAAACCTCGCCCCAACTCAGATAAGTCCACAACCAGTAGTCAGATTCGGGACCTAAGTCTATCATATCTAATTCTGTTCACACTTCATCATAAACAGTATAACGAACACATTCAAGGATCCATTCAAACAAAAGTTTCCAAACTTCATTATATGTGGACAAATACAATAATATACCGTGCAAATATCATGTTAAAACACGGCGCAGATTTGGCAAAAGCTGCTGTGTCTGGTGCCACATTTAGCCGGAAAATTTGATTACAGTAATACTCGATGCCAGGCATACTTGTTGCTTCAGTAAATCACAGGGGTCTTAAAGTCATATCAACTGATACATGTATTTGTGAGAAGGTTAGGTTCAGTTTTGTTTGCTGTTTTGAGAAATTAACAAATCGTATTAATTCTATTTCTGAAACAACAGATGAATTTTGTTGTTGCGAATTTCGATGGTATATAAAGGGCAAATATAGTAAAAATACAATTCTGTATAAAAGCCAAACATATTGTTCCATTAATTGTGAAGAAAAACTTTATCTCTATATTTCGTTCCGTTGCCTCTTTTATGTCGCAAATAACATAAAATTACACAGTACGTAATATTTTGTAGTGTTTGTAGGAATGGGGCTGGACTTCCACAAAATTTCGCGTAAGACAAATACTACATGTGAGGGTCCGTACACCAATTCACTCGGTAGTTTTCGTTGCCACCATGTCATATCAAGTATCAGGTAACAAGGATTCAAATACAAAATAGTAAAATCATATATCACTATATGTTCTAACTTACTATATTCAAGTATTTGCAGTGAGAATTAATAGATCAGTTACATAGATAATTTCGTAAATGCAAAAAACATTAAATTGCCTGTGTTTATAAACCAAAGCCCGCGAATTTAGAACTTAGGATAATTATGTCTAAACTAATTCCGAATGTACGCAACTCAATTAAATTGAAATTTCAGTACAACCAGCAATGTTTACCTTGTAGAATCAGAAGAATGAAGGTAAATGCGAAAATCACAGCCACAAAATTACACTGCCTTCGTTTGTAGTCTTCATCAATATCTTTGGATACGTAACCGCCTCCGACCAAATAAACAAGAATACGTTGCATATGAAATGTGTATGAGAGGTTGTTTACCGACGCGTATGATTTATAAGGTGGCAAAGCATGTAGTCAGACATTTCATAATGTTTGGCGAACTGTCACGTCACTCTTAGGTTTAGAAATGTTTCGAAGTGCAATGAACGGCTAAATTATTCGCCGAATTAATAAAAGTGCGTGACTGTCGCTTCCTGCATGAATGTGACAAACAATTTAATGAACGTAAATTTCTAATTTGTGTTACAAGTTTCAAAACATAAATTATTAATTTAAACATATTATTCATTTAAATATCTTTAAAAGACATACGGCAGTTTCTTTTATTCTTCTCTTTGAATGCCACGTTTCCTATTTTTGTGTCGATACTTCGGTAAAAGCTGAAGTGAACAGAACTTTCGAAGAGCTAATTTGTCACGTGACCATTGTCCCACCTGATTCTGTTTAATATAATTTCATAATTATAAATTTTCTTGTGGAAAAAATGATGTGTTTGTCCAGTCTGTAAAACAAGTTATTATAACATTTAATTGTGTACTAATTTCTTTCTTTACAATGGTTTAAAGAAATAAGCTTCAAACACGAAGTGATGTGTAAGCTACATAAATTTTAAAATGCCATTCACTGTACAGTTAGAAACACAAAATAGAAAACAATATATGAATAACCACAAGGCAAAACACATGAATGCTGTAAAATTCAAAACATTGTACATTCGATTTGCTAATATATTTCTACCGACCGGCTAAATTTATGACAGGCATGAAATTTCAAAAATCAATTATTACGACAGAGTGACACTGTGTACTGGCAAGTGTTTACCCTCTTACTGCAGTAACATAAGTGCAAGGTTTATATCGAACTGCAAGTTGACTGAGAGACTGCCACACCAAACGCTCTTCCACCTAATGTTCCGCCTTACCAAGAATATTCTATTTAAATTTAATTATTTAATGAAATCCAATACTGTATTATCCTCGATTTCTTGTTCTCCACACTCTCAGAATTGACGCACAGCAAAGTTTTATCGATAGTACAAATATGGTTTAATTTTCAAGATACGTTCAAAAGTTACGTTTTAAACTAAAGCCTTTTCCTTCGTGGTAGGATATTAGTGTGTTCGCGAGCAATTTTCGGAAATGTAAATTGTGGAATAACTAATTTAAGAAGTTCATATTCATTTTAAAATTAACCTGATGAAAGTGATTCAGATGACATTTGAGGCGAAGCAATAAATGTGATGGGAAGCTAACCTATATTCCCTCTGAAAAAATATATATATATTCACCTCTTTCTATATGGGGATCTAATAATTGTGTTAGGCGACTATTAACTTAATCCTTTTTCCTCTGCCTCTCTCTCCGTCTGTCTGTCCGTCCGTCTGTTCTATGGGACATATATACTTCCAGCGGCACTATATCAACGAAATTTGATGCTTGAGAATTCTTTCAAAATCCTTGTAGATAATTAGAGATTCATCACGATATAACAACCATAACAAGTTCTTTACATGAAGACCAATAAATATTTTTGATCATATGTCAGTCATAAAAAGAGAGAAATTCCAAAATCTTTCTTCATTTTCAGTAACAGTTTTCTGAAAATTTTGCTGCGTATTTGATTAGGTGCAATAACATTAATAAACCAGAAAGGCGACAGATGACAGTATGGCGCATGCGCATTGCATGCTGACAAAAAAATTTATGAACACACAAATTATATGTAATATTTATTTATATTCTAAAACTACAAGATTTGTTCGATAACCCCTCAATGATATGTTACACGTACATTGCCTGTCTTTATTTTGTGTCGTGTTGTTAGGGACATCTGTAGCAGAACCATCGCTTCTTATTTGAAGTCCTACTCGTTGTGTGCGTCCAACGGTTTTGTCTAATTTTTGGTACACATTTTTTTTTTAATTATCCTACTGGTTTTGCCTATTTATGTGTGTCTAATTGCGCTTGTATAATTGTGTGGGTCTAATTTTGTTTGTGTAATTTAGTCTGTTTAATAGTTTGTGTAATAATATTTTTTTTTTTTATTTATTTATTAATTAGCAATCAGAATGAGTACATTCTATAGGCTAATGTGTTGGCGCGGGACAATTATATGAGTCCTTCTAATGGCAGGATGAGGGCTCTTCCAGCGAAGAGGCCCCCTATACTTCATTTCAGGTCAATCGGAATGCGTCGTTTGAGCCGTCTGGTGTTGTGTTTTTGCA
>Ga0123355_10007056_pt1 | contig 16739 bp, 17 predicted proteins | sample TergutEmb28metaG_3_FD_89872 | JGI IMG/M metagenome (GOLD analysis project Ga0123355, IMG submission 89872) | Embiratermes neotenicus P1 segment gut microbial communities from Petit-Saut dam, French Guiana - Emb289 P1 | ecosystem: Host-associated > Arthropoda: Insects > Digestive system > Gut ...
GACCTCCTGCACACCCACTACATCTAATTTATATCTCCCTAATTCCCTCGCCGCTGCCTTAAGGGATCCTGCCCTATAAAGGCTCCTAACATTCCACGTACCTAGTTTCATACCTCTTTGTATACACTCGATGAAAATGTATATCTCCATATTAATGCTGACTACAGTTAAAGCAGCAATTCCCCACTGTATAAAAAGGATAGAGAAAATTAAAACACACATTACAATGCAACACTCAGTACACACAGACCCAGCTACAAATTTGTAACTACAACTGTTATGTTGTCAGACACAAGCTTCTGCAAAAACACACTTGAAATGTTAATACTTTATTTTCATGTATTTACTACTTTATGATTTAACCAACCAGAGTTTATGTTAAAGGAAAAGGTAAGGTAAAGTAGTCTCTCTACAAGTCATGAAGGTAGAGTGGAGGTGTAGTGCCACTCATTCTAACCTCAGCACTAGGTAGTAGGTAGAGGCGAGTGGTCAGCACAATATCCAGGTGCTTCACTCCCATGGAAACAGCCCCCCCAGTACCCTCTGAACAGGAGGCTGGGTGACTCTCAGCACCAGTCTGGCTGTCTCAGAGAACAGACACATCTCTTGCCTCTGCCCGTATTTGAACCCCAGATCATCCAGCCCACAGCCTAGCTGTCTATGTTATCCAGGCTCTGATGAGCACTCTGCAAGTTTCTGCAACCAACTCAACACCCTTCTAGTGCCCACAATCCAAGAAGTGTGACCAAGATCAGTTCTTTGTGCAGTGCCTTAAGCATGCAATCACATTCTGAGTTTATATGACAAAATGTCCAAGTTCAGGTACGTCTAACTCTTGCAACGGAGAAGGCCTTGTTGCATGAACAAAGTGCAAATTCAGTATCTCCAAAAGTCACGGACTTTAATACATAAATAATACAAATAAAAAACATAATACTGACCTCTGTATTTGTGTTGTCAACAAAAATAGGACTCCACTTGCGCTCTGCTGCTGCACGAACACGTTTCTGGTTCCAACTGTGGGCTTCTGGCAGCAAAGTGGGAATGAACTGCTTGGTGCGAACAAAGTAGTCATCAGTGCTGAAGACAAAGCTGCTGGCATTGCAGCTGTCACCCATTGTCAGTCTGACAATCTGCATTGCCAAGTGTGTCTTTCCACTCCCTGGGGCACCACGCATCAGCACCATCACCCTTGTACCGCCCTGAATCAGCCGCTGAACCCGCTCTTGAATGGTTGGTGGCTTGACTTGTTTCTGCTGGGCCAAATGAGCAGAGGACAGTTTGTTTGATGGTACATCAACTGAGGTCTTGACATTTGGTGGTCCGATTACTGCTGGTGGCACTGGAGACATCTGTGCAGCTTTCTTAGACTTTGGTGATGACTTTCCTTGACGGTGACCATCTGACAGATGGGTCATACTACGCGGCAGTAGACTAGATGGCGCTTCCAGTCTTGGAAATGATCCATGTACTGTGCCAACATTAACAGAGCCCCCAGCCACATCATATTCCTTCTCTTCTTCAACCACCACGTCTGCATCAGAGTCAGACTCTTCACAATTGCTGGGAGTTTTATAGGTGACTTTTATGGCCCTCCGTGCAGGGCTCAAAGTCCTGTCCCTCCTGAAAAAACAGGGTGTACTTTTTTTAACACTCCTGGACCCTCAAGCAGTTACATGTGAGAGACACCTCTTGTTGTCTTTGCTCTTTTTGGATATAATGCAGTCCTGAATGGTAGTTAGATACTGACATCCACAACTAACTACTGATCAGAGCTGTGTAACATCCTAGAAGAGTGAAGACCTCATTTACACCATGGCAGAAGCCTGAAATCATACATTTCTTGTTAATAAGCCCTTACAGCACTTGAAAAATTATTATTATTATTATTATTATTGGCCCATGTGTGCCAAATCAAAATTTTTGAGACATAAGTTTTTTGAAAGTTGACTTTCATCAAAATTGCCCTCCCAGTCGATGCGCTTCAGCAGCAAATGCCACTGACAGTGATATTGATATATTCAATGGACGTTTGGTTTTGGTTAATGTGACTGGCTAGTACCTGATACTTTTACTACATAATTCAGAAACTGTTGAACCTCTGATCCTGTAGTAAATCCAACTGGTAGGCATGTTTTATACATTAAAGTCTGTTTATTTTGTATACTTTGCACTACTTTTAAAATTGGCCCAGTGCTGGTAAGTGTCTTTTGCATATAAGTTTTGTTAATATTGTACACTTTTTTGCATATTTTGTGCTAGTTCTAAAATTGGCCATGTGCTGGTGCATTTCATAAATTAGTTCTCTTAAATTTGTAAACTTTGTGCTAGTTCTAAAATTGGCCATGTGCTGGTGCATTTCATAAATTAGTTCCCTTAAATTTGTAAACTTTGTGCTTGTTCTAAAATTGGCCATGTGCTGGTGCATTTCATAAATTAGTTCTCTTAAATTTGTAAACTTTGTGCTAGTTCTAAAATTGGCCATGTGCTGGTGCATTTCATAAATTAGTTCTCTTAAATTTGTAAACTTTGTGCTAGTTCTAAAATTGGCCATGTGCTGGCACATTTCATAAATTAGTTCTCTTAAATTTGTAAACTTTGTGCTAGTTCTAAAATTGGCCATGTGCTGGTGCATTTCATAAATTAGTTCTCTTAAATTTGTAAACTTTGTGCTAGTTTTATAATTGGCCCTGTGCTGTTAAACATGTTTGTTAATAAATGAGATATTGAATTGATTCCTACTTTATTATTACTATTAATTAATTAAATTATTTTGCTTTTTAATCAGACAAAAAATCCTACTTCATCATATGCCTGGTCTAGGCAGTTTGAGTAAAAACCAAGCAACTAAATTCAATTTTCATCTATACACATGAACTGCAACCATGCTATTGTAACTAAACAGATGAAAAAGCATTGTCAAAACAATTACAGTATGTTCTTGACATTCTGACATCTATTTTCAGGGTTTCACGTTTCGTGACCACCACATACAATGTCAGTGCTTTGATATTTCTAGATTGGTTCCAATAAAACAGGATAAGATCTAGTGGATGGTCAGTCAGCTTCCTCTACTATCCTGCCATGGCAGAGACCACACACAGCACAGCCAAACAGTGTCTTATATTAACCTTTTGACGCCTAACAACGACTATAGTGGTCGTACCGCACCGCTAACCTCTAAATGTTGCATTTTATATATTTATTCAAAAAATATATGTACTGAATATTTTAAACATAGTATATACTCTCCGTTTTTTCCTCTTCAAAATGCAGTTTGTTTCATAAATCTAACGTATTTGGTCCCAGTATTATTCACATTTTATATAGAGTGTGCTAAAATTAAAAAAATAATTCCGGCGCCAAAAGTTTAAGTGAGAGTGACTGTTTTTGTTCCCTGTGGAATAAGATTCCTCTTCAAATATTTAACGTATTTTATGCTTCTCAAAAGTGTTTGCATTTCATTAAAAAAAAAAAAAAGCATCATACTTTTCATGGTTGCTGAGGTCATTTTACATTTTTATTACCACTATTTTACCAATTTTTGGAACAAAGTAGGCATTTTACATTGAAACTTGATTCTGAAGTTCATGACAGTGTCATTGGACCCAATGAAAGTGTCACAAATATCAAGATTTTACCATACGATCGCCTTACCCAAACTGTCATCATAATCACCCTCTCCATCAACCACCACCACCATTACCAACACCACACCCATAAAAACACAAGCATATAAAATTAAATTCTTAGTGACTGAAAGCAAACCTCATACCCAGTCATGGTCTGTGATTTGTGAACGAGACTGCCTGGGGCAAGAAACATAGCACGTTTGGTTTCATTTCTTGCCTTTGCTTGAAATGGAAGTTCTGGGATGTTGAGTTTCTTGGTCTGGGGGTTTGCTGAAGATGCAGTATTAAAAAACGTCATGGTATTACCGAGTACCGGTGACTTGCGGATATCCACATCCTCTGACAGCGTCATCAGCGCCTCAATTGAAGCATGTACTGCAAAAGTCACAACACATGCATTCTTATTTACAATTGGGTGAATTGCTTATCATCAAACATTGCTGCATAAGCAGAAGAGGAAGGACTCGCATCAACACAACGAACAGAAAAATACCTACAAGCATTCCTATATGACAATGTTATGTGTTATACCCTTCTGGCAAGGCTCAGAAAGTCTCAGGCACCAGGATGCCTTGGCATCTATATAATTTGTCACGACACCCAGACTTTTAGAAACATGTGTTTAAATTACTGTGTTTGTTTTTGTATGAAAATCCCAGTTCAACCAGCACTTTATTACTAAACAGATCCCTTATCACCACAAACAAACAGTGTAACTACCAACATAAGTTTAGTGTAATTTGAAAATATAGGAACAGTAAAACATGACAACCAATACAATTTTCCATAAAATTCGTACTGTCAAAAAGTCATAATTGATTTTCATATTCTACTGTACCTATTTATTATTCCTCTTTTGGGAATAATATCTAATGTATTTTAGCAGATCACCTGTAAAGGTGAGCCTCTTCTGTAGCACTTTTCCGTCTGTTCCTGTATTCCACCTGATGAGGGCCAATATGCATTACTTAAAAATGTAGTGGAAAATAAAAGATCAAAGTAAAGAGTTAATGAGGCATGTTTGTGTGGACTGTATTTGCTAGGGAGTGACTGAAAGCTAAAGTGAGAAAAGCTTGATGGGGCAGACGAGACAGGATACTTTCATGTTAATTATTTTGTCATACTACAATGTCGAACAATGAATTTTCAATACAAGAGTTTTAAATTAATGTATTTTTAAGGAATTTTCATTTTGACTTTTGGTTTTATATGCCTTTCAGGGTGTGTGTGACACAATAATCACAAAAACTGGCATCATTCTGGAAGAATATCCTCATTGTGTGTGAATATCATAAGAGAATACACACATAATACGAGTAACGCTAATAATGGAGGGTATAACCTTCCTAATTGTTACAACATAAATCCACAGAAGAAAACAAGAAATTAAGGTTACGAAATTTTTAGGCTGTCACCTAGATAAAAAGCAAATTTGTCATACCCCACTTTTTGGTATGTTTGATCTGCACACATCTATCTCTTCACTGCATTCTGAAGTGGCTGACAACTTGAGTGGAACGTCTGATAACTCAGTAATACCAGATGTTGTTACATTATGTATGTGTCTTATACAAAGATGGTGTCAGTAGATCACACTGTACAAGTTAAACGAACAGGGCAATATCACTAACCAACTGGAAAGAATATGGATGTAAGTTGTCATGGCCAATTTGAGGTACTGACCTGTCACTGACCTGAGGGACTGAGGAAAATCATGAAACAACTCCTCAGGATATGTGATCTCTGGAAAAACATCTGAACCTGGGACCTCCCACATATGAAGCAGGTGTGTTTGCTAATCAACCATGAAGTTTGATATGGTTCTGCTAACCTTTAAGTGTCTCTCTCCTGACAGAAGTACTATCTCCCACTGCTCTAATTCCTTAGCTCTGTAAGTTTTGACTGCTCTACAGTAGAATTTTAGATACAAATAAAGAATTTCACCACTAAAGACTCATAGCAGGCAGAAAATGTTCATATAGTTCCATTTCTTCTCTCAGAGTGCAGCAGCTTTCAAAGTTTTTCCCCTTAACAAAATACTAAAGCAAAGCTGACACATTTGAAATAGTGAATCAGAATGAAATGTTATATAGCACCATCTAGGTATTCCATAACGTTACCTCAAAAATAATTAAGCAGTTAACTGCAGTGCAACAGTGGTGGTGTGTGACTACAGCAGGATCTATTCAGATTGTGTGACAGGACAGTAAACATTGTACACCATTTTCTGTATCTGACATGAGGCACATCTCTGTTACGTTACCTGAACTTTTGTTTGTGACATGTGGCAATCTGTTTTTAGGCTATATTAGTTCATTACAAAGAAAACAAAACAACGATGACATCATCACATGTTTTTGATGTTATTATTTAACTCTGATTTTAGGATCTGTATTATGTAGTATTTCAGATACATGAGTTCAGGAAACATCACCTAATGAAGCACAATAGGACAGCTGGTGTTTGAAACAGAAAAGGGAGAGAGAGACAGGAAGTTAATACAAATTAAATAATTATTAAGTTTTCCTACCACAAATCATGCCATATCCTAGAGACACAGCCACCCAAACTGACAAGAAGGAAAAAAATCACACAAGTGACGAGACTGTGGACCAGTTCATGAAATGCAAAACCTGGCCCAGCCAGTATCTATGTATATTAAAAAACTGAACAAGAATTTTATATAGGTCCTGTAAGTGAAATCTAAAATCTTGTGTCTGGTTTAGGGGAAGAAAAGTTCTGTTTGTCCATTTGGACCTCTATTAAATAATGTCTTGCACTTTCAACTACATTATTACTACTAGAAGAAATGGCAATACTTACAATTGAATTCACAGTTCTGGGCCACTGACTGAATAACATCCAGATCAAGAACATCTATAAACATATCCTGAAGTCTGTGAATAACTTCTTGTTGTTTTTTAGGATTAAAGTTGATTTCAGATTGATGTGAATTTGATACGTTCCTTTTCAAACCACCACCTCCTCTTGGGACCCAACTCTGCTGTTGGGTCCTGTGGTCATTGTGTGAAGCCATTCTGTTTCACGAAAGACTAGCCGAGTATTTAGTAAGCAGTGATTTCTGCCAGACCGTCTGAAGCCTGCTACTAGTCAGCAAATATCGTAACCAGACTACAAACACAAAGTTATCTTATCACCCATGCGTATATCTGATGCACCAGTTGTCACTTATTACGTACACATTTAGCTCTAAAATCGCCACTCTAATACGACTTCTCACTTCACGTGCAAATAATATGTACGCTGCTCTTTAAGACACGTATAACAATCTCAACAAGACAAATAAACTGTATTCATATATAATCAAGGCTACCCACAGCAGATAACGAGCCACAGCATACAATCAAATCACAGCCCGTTCCTGCTTCGTTATGCAGCTCGATCCTTTTGATGAAACAATTATCTAACAACTTTACCACACTGTGCTTAATCATTTTCGCATGCATGAACATTAAAATAACGCAGCTCCAGTAAAACACTTAACACAACCTCCTTCCGATCCATGTTCTGGACACTGCAACCAGATGGGATTTACCCGATTGGTGCTGACAACACTCGGCACACCCACGTCAATTCTGTCCACCAGGTTGCACTCCACCATTTAATATCTGTGTTCGCAATTGCAAGTAATCTCTGGTATTTCGATGTTCTGCATCACACGAATCAGATGGCACGAAGGCAATGGGGGTATGTATGTAGTACTACCATCTGTTGAGAAAATATCGTACCTTCCTCCGCTTGAATTTATTTATTGGGACGGCTGGGTGTCGAGTACTGTCTGGGCCACACAGTATTTAGAAAACTGATACAAATTGTTATGTGGAATAGCATAAAAGGAACACACATCAAGTATACGTACTTTGATTAAAAATTTCGCCAAAAAGGTAGCAGGAAATCAGGTACGGAGGACTTTAACAGGGTGATGAATCAGTGATGAACAGGTACAGTTCAGATATTTTGTCTCGTGAAATTGTCGAGTTCGATGCACATATGGTATGACTTTCATGGATGTGGTGTAGTTTCTGAAATATCCTGTCTTTTGTATTAAATTCTTGCAGATTTGGAATTAAGTTTGACTTGAAAATGAGCAAACTTCTACTTCCACGGAAATTTCAGTACTCTGCGGAAATTATTTCTGTCAATAAATTACGAGCCGCTTGGCTCAAAATTTGACAAAGCACAATTTCTGTGTGTCTGACGGTTGTGCTATCTTTTGTACAGGTTACGTGAATTATGAACTAACACATTAACATCCGCTGTTTGCTTGAAAATTCAAACGACAAACTTCTGTATACAACGTCAAAACAAACGACTTCTATAATAATTTTACATTCCATTACCACTTGCACAATGTATCTCTCTTGGTCAGTATTATAAAAGGGATTCTAGTGAAGTGTGAAATTGGTGATGTTTTATGACTGTGCGGTTTTTGGAAATGGACTCTCGTCTTAGGCATTGGATTCTTGAAGACGAATAAATTTACTTTGTGCAGGAAGTGTGGGAGGTGTGTCATCACGAGTGGGGGAGTGGTTGCCACCCCCAGTCCCAACACTCCTGCCATGCCCCGCAGCAAGCGACGCAGTGTTGCAGATATGGGTCATGATGATGATGACATACAGTATAACAAGAGGTTTAGAAATACATCATGGTCAGTAATGCATTTTAAATACCGTGTTATGTTTGTGGAACGTGATTTCCCATGGGCCATGAAGTTAGCTTTAAGTTGTTATAGCCTTGTACAGCATCAAAGACAGAGTAAATGTAGGGTGCCTGTGACATAAGAGTTTTCATGCATGGGCTGATTGAGTGTAACAAGGCCATGTGGAATGAGTTGTGTTCTACCTCATAAAGCCCTGTAAGTCTCCTTTGTTTTATACTTGCTTGTAGTCTTTTTAAGGTGGGTATGAGACAACTTCTCATTGTAGAGGCACAAGTTGAATCCAGGGGCAGTCTGGGATTTGTAGTGCATGAAGTGGTAGTGACTGACCACACAAGACATGACATGGCCTTTGTGTCTGGTTTTGAGCCACAGAAGACTCTCAAAAAATGCGGCATTGACCTCCGTTGGCAGGTACCTTGGAGCTTGCAAATACTGTATGAGGACAGGGACTTCTTAAACTCTTTAATCATTTTACTATATTTTCTTGCCAAATAGAATAACTATGAGGTGCTACATTCTTTATTTTTGGAATGAGTTTCAGTAGAAAACTGCTATCAGGTGAAAATATCATTAATTTAAACATTTATATTATGTAGGTTACCTGCTAGTGAAATACTGGAGGTTAGGTTGGACTGGGTGTATAGCTAGGATGGATATTGTGTAAGAAACCGATTTGTACAGGTCACTTGTTATTGTTAGGATAGTGAAATGTAGAAGGTTAGGGTAAGCTGGGATGGGCTGTGTATGACAGAGATGAGGTAGATATGGTGAAAGATGTAATATCTGGCACATCTGGGGTTAGAAGAGCTAGATATTGCTACTTTACAGATACTAGTGTGTTATGCCTAATGTGTATTGTAATGCACCTAGCAAGCTGATCATTGTAACTGGTCACTTGATATCCTCTCTTGTGTCCTGTGCTGCTCTTTCTGGTCCCTTTTCATCAATAGTTATGTGACATGGTATGTAATCTAAAAAGACTAGCAAAATGCTGGTAACTAATCACCAATATCAGCGATGGGTGCTCCAGGTTGATGAACAGTGAAATGTAATGGGCCCTTTTTTTAAGAGTTTTTTATTGACAACATGTTCCATTACACAGTAACACTACATGTTTTGGTTTTCTTATTTTAAAGTACATTATTGTTTAGAGAGGAGCAATTTTAAACTTAATAATTGATTTATCTAACAATTGGCTGTTGTTATTAGATATTGCTACTTCTTAAATAATGTAATTACAATGTTTAGGGTTGAAATTATTTTATCCTCCCAATGTAATGGGCCTCTTAGTTTTCCAGGTGACAGAGGTTTCTGTATTATTCAGTGCTGGATATTGCACCTTTTACTGTAAACATAATTTTGGTTGGTCGTGGGGGGAGGGTTGTGTGCAGTTGGGAAATCATGAAGAAGGTGGGGCTGTTGTGTCTGTTGGTGAAATTTGGTATTAGCAGTTTTGAACCTCTGGATTTTAATACCAGAGGATTAGTAACACATCTGACATGTGTTCCGATGGTCTTGGCTATACCACTGCTTGTTATGGGGCATTTCATGGTTTTGCCCAGTTCTTCCACATGAGTGCTGTTACTAACTTAAAGTGGCATATAATAAATTCATGGGAATCCCCTGTAACTTATTTTTCACAGTCATTAAACTTTAAAATAATCTCTTAAAACATATATGAGATCCTTCTCCTTTAAAGCACAGTGGTAACAATATGTACCATGTGTTTTGACATCGAAAAGCTTTGCATTTTTCACACAGTGTGTGTATGTGTTCTGTTTGATTTTCAATGGATACTGGAGAAAATTGCATTCCTAATGAGGAGCTTCATGATTGTTGCTCCGTAGCAAATATTATTGGGGTGATCACAATGCGGAGTGTGAGATGGTTGGCACATGTGGCACATAAGGGTGAGAGGAGAGATGCATACAGGGTTTTGTTAGAGAAGCCTTATGAAAATAGGCCATTTGGAATATCTCGGAATAGAATGGAGGATAATATTAAAGTGACTCTTAAGTAATGGAATGGGATGATATGCCTTGGATTAATTTGGTTGAGGATAGGGACAAGTGGTGAGCTTTTGAACATGATGATAAACCCTCGGGCTACAAAAAATAGTGGGGTATGTTTCTACTAGTGGAGGAACTGTTCGTTTCTCAGTAAGGGCTTTCTCCCTTGAGTGCGTGAGTGAGTTTGGTATTTAGTTAGTTAGTATAATTCTCAGAGTGGATGGTATTTCCTTACCTGTCAATTGTTTTATCTTTGTAACTTTGTAATAGGCATGCACTTTGGTGTGCTTAAGAAAGGAATGAAATACGAATGAATTTGAGGTTTCATAGGATTGAACAGGCTGTTGTTTGAACAAAAGTTGGTGACTTTCATATTGTTCATTCCCTGCATTGTAAATGATTTACATATCCTTACAGTACCAAAAAATACACAATTCTCCTATTATGTATTTCACTCCAAATTACCTAATTTAGGGTGAAATACATAATAGTAGAATTGTGCATTTGTTGATTCTGTAAGGATTTCTAAAATATAGTGAATGAGGTTAGAACTGTCATGCTGTATGTTGGTCTTGGCTGTAGCCTTGCCAGGCTATAATTAGCCTGCATGACGGTTAGCCAAGAGCCAGCTACAGCTGACCCATTTGGTCAGGGCACTGGCAGATGCAGCTGTATGGGGGACAGATCTGGGTAATGTAATGGTAGTAACATAGCAAGCAGAACGGCAGTGTCAGCACACTACCTGTGTGTACACCAGGGTAGCTCAGATGTAGTTGACAACTTTTATTGCACACTATGTCAGAATTGGTCATAATTAAATTTGTTAGGAATTAGAAGGAATTGTGTGTGTTGCATGAAGATGTTTTGTACAGAATGTAGTGAGAGGACTTTAAAGGAGAGTTTATGTGGCTGGACATTCTGATGGTAACAGTCGTTATAGGTACATCATGGTGATGGTGCCTTAAGGTAGGAGTTCTTACTTTCACAGTGAATACCACAGAGTTTCCTGGATCAGGTTGACATTTGCAGTATATGTGTCTTAGTTGTGTGGACTGGATGAATCTTGGTTGGGATCGGGACAAATGGCGGGCTGTGGTAATGAAACTTTGAGTCAGGGCTTCTGAGATGTGACACTGTTGCTGGTTTAGTTGTTCCTGACATTTTGATAGTAACACAGTGCCTTCAGACTTCAAGGTTTGAAGGGTGTGAGAATTCTTCTTTGACCCCTTGACCCTTGAAATATATTGAACCACTCACCCAGTGACACAGCTGCACATCCCACAGCACCTGAATTATCAACAGTGCTGCTGTGGCAATCTGCAGTCTGACACAAATTTTGGTTTCCATAAGGTTTTGGGGGTTTTCTGTTGAGCTGAGGAACTGGTTTAGGTTCTGAAGTTGGATTCTGTTGTATGGAGTTAGTTACTGTAGTTTAGTTTAGTTAGTTGGTCTTACATGATGCAGACAGAGTCATATTAAAGTAGATGTCAGAGGTACAGTTATGGACAAATTAGTTGTATGTTATTTAAGTTTAGCTTTTGGATTATGATTTCTCTGAGTTATATGAACAGATGTTTTGAAGTAAATAACTCGTGTAACGCCAACAATGGCACGTAGAACGAACATTGTGAAACACGTTTTGAAGTATGATGATTTTCTTCATGTCTGCTGTTGTTAGAGTGTCCCTCCATTATTAAGATTAAAATAAAAATACTAGTTTTATCTGTTTTTTATAGCTGTCAAATGTGGTCTCTTATCCTAGAACACAGGGTGCTGAGGATATTTTGATCTAAGAGAGAAAGAGAGAGCAAGTAACAGGAATGAAGAAAATTACTCAGTGAATATCATCATAACTTATAGTGTTCACCAACATTCTTCATTTCGTTGATCAAAACGAGTAGGATAAGATGGACTGGTGCATGTGGCATGGTTTGGGAGATGAAACTGTTCGAGAGACCTAGACATGGAGGGAAGAATAATATAAAAGCAGATCTTAAAATGAACGGGGTATGAGGTTGTGGGCTAGATGCATCGTGCTGAGGAAAGGAACACACACGTGTTTGGCTGTTGTGGACCCATAATTAACCTTCACTTTCCGATATGGTATGCATAATTTGTCAGGTAGCTGAGGGACATTTTCCTTCCACAGGTGGAATCTGCTCCATGCAGACCTGTCTGTCATGTCAAGACAGAGAGGTCAAAGTGTGGTTGCCTGCTGACAGTCCAGCACTATCGGGACTGAGGTGGTGCAATATTCTAAATACAAGTCGAAAACAGTCAAGAAAATGTGTGAGGTGATAATGTGCTTGATGCTGCTGCAGGTTGCTTTTTGCCAAAGCTTTCACCAACACTTACCAGTTTTGATGCTGGATCACTCCAGGCTGTTGAAATTTTACTGAATTGGCTGGAACAGTAATAATGCTTTCTGTTTGTGTGTATTGCCAACTGCTCTATGGTGTTTCATTCTAGTCTCTGCAGGCACTTTCTGGGAGAGTAGCTTTATTGTCAGTTCATGCCACGTTCTGTTGAAACAGACATGAGTCTTCCCAGAACTGCACCATGTTGTAATGAGTGTCTATTTGCTTGCAGTGTACGACGGTTCTCTAAGACCGAGGATACATCCTCATCATTTAGCCAGAAACGATGTATTGCCTGGTTTCGAGAATATACATTGCCAGACGATCCTGACATTCTAGGTATGTTGAGTCCACATGGTAGTGTTGTGGGATATTGCATCACATGCTGATGATGGCATTATGCAGGGACATGCTTCTTCCATATTTGTGGTTACTGGATAAGACACCATTGGATACTGAGGTGATTTGTTGGCGGAGGAAGTGGGTCAATTATATAGGAAGGTCTTCAAGAATTGTGGCCGTTTGGAAGCATGGGCAGCATGGGGATGACAGATCTTATACTGAGCCCATATCTGAAACCTAATCCAGACACTTTGAAAATTAGGCAGTCTGTCCCTCTGAATTTTTGGAATTGATTGAGAAATATGTGAAAGGAAGGATTTCGGTACTTTGATTGTTAAACCTTAGCAGAGGTAGAGTTGGTTATGGATGTTGTGTCCGTGCTTTAGGTCCTGAGGGTATGGAGAAGTTGTGTGAAGACATTGGTGTGGAACCAGAGAATGTAGTAATGCTGGTACTGGCATGGAAGATGAATGCTCGTCAGATGGGATTCTTCACACAGCAGGAGTGGCTCAGAGGGCTAATGGATTTACAGTGAGTATTGCAGCACAAAGATGCTGTGGCTTTCTTCATTTTGTTTGGTGTAATATAACAAATTAAATTCATTGTAGCATAATTACTGAAGTGGAAAATTAAATTGAATGTCACAACAGGAACCTGATTTAAGGTTTCATATCTGTGGCACATTGTTTGCCTTTTCATTGTTGCTTGATGTAGAAGCGGTAACCAAATTGTGTGATGCTGCTAAAGAGTGTCATACAAGATGCCGTCAATCAGTGGTGGTAATCAGAGAATTGTCAAGAAAGTGACAGTTTAAAATACAGTTATAAATAAAATATAAGATGATCTGCCCCCCTCAAGTCTTGATACCCTTAATACCTGTACTGAACATGTTCCACCTGTAAAACCCCAACAGCGATATTAGTCATTATGGAATGTAATGATGAGTGCCCCAGAACCAAGTAAAGTTTTCAGAAACAGGCACAAGTAGCACCTGTAGCTCTGGGCCACTGGAGTGTACCAAGCCTTTACACCTTGGAACTTGAAAGGTTAACTTTGTGTGCAATTTTAAGGTGACCCCTCCACCCCATTTTTATCAATGTTGAATTGGGAAGTAATTTCTCAGAATTCTGTTAAATACAGTATGATCAACCTGAGATATTTTGTAAAAATATATCGTGTAAAAGAATAAAACTGATTTAAGATCCTTTCTTAGTTCATATTCTGTATATATAATAAGAGCGTACTTCTTGTCTTCTAAGAGTTTTATAATTCTGTTGATGTCTTATCGCATGTTGCATATAGTGATGGTGTACTGATACAGTGTACCCTTCTTCTGCAATAAATTGTGCATGGAGCTGATTGGGCTGGCCGTTATGTGACTGTTGTGTCTGCAGGTGTGACAGCATCAGCAAGGTGCAGAATAAGCTAGATTACCTCCGGCTGCTGCTCAATGACCAAGTCACTTTCAAGAGCATCTACCGATACGCTTATGATTTTGCTCGGGTAAAGGACAGTGTTTCATTGTTATGACTAAGTTGTTTGGCTGCATTCAGGCTCTGATAACAGTAAATATTAAGATTACAATGTGTGTGGTGTGACCTCATACAGTCTGGTAGAGAGGTGCAAATGATTCAGATGAACCTGCTACAGGCATCTAGAAAAATGTAATCTTCAGTCTTGGCTGTGAAAATTTAAAATCTTGCTATTTTAATACATACCATATTCCATGCATTAATTAGCCATATAAAATGTATAAACAACCAACCAATGCACTGTAAGTTTATAATGTTTTTTTTATTTATGATATTTTCACTGGTGTGTTTCAGCCAGTAATCTGGCCGTCTTCAGGGTGATGTTTTTGATGCAACAATAGTTAAATGTAGTTAAATGTATCACAGTCACTTCATAATATTAAAAATATGTACTTTTGGTTAAGATGTTACTTTTGAAAAATAATGTAAAATAATATAGGTTAAGAATGGATAATTATAAAATAGAGGAAGTTAATATTATTTAGTGTTTGTGGAGTGGCATGTACAGCAGTTATATGGAGAGTTCTAATGCAGGGTACAGGTGATATATTGTCTGTGTGGCACACCACTTGGAACTGAGAATGTTGTGCCACACAGACAATACATCACCTGCACCCTGCATTAGAACTCTCCATATAACTGCTGTACATGCCACTCCACAAACACTAAATAACATTAACTTCCTCTATTTTATAATTATCCATTCTTATCCTGTATTATTTTACATTGTTTTTCAAACGTAAAATCTTAACCAAAATTATACATTTTTAATATTACGAAATGACTGTGACATATGTAACTACAACTGTGTTCTTGTACCAAAAACGTCACCCTGAAGACGGCCGGATTGCTGGCTGAAACACGCTGGTGAAAATATTATAAATAAAAATAGGTCATAAAATTAAAGTATATTTGTTGGTTGTTTATACATTTTATATACTTAAAATCTCACATTCATTTTGTACCAATGAGTCTGGTACGTTCCCACCATACTTACTTACTCCATGATGCAGAGTCCTTCTTGAGAAGCTAACTGGTTTGCAGCTAGTCAAGAAATTCCCCGCATTTCATGGAACCTGAGGGTTCATTACCGCACTCACAAGTGTTCGCCACCTGTCCCAATCCTGGGCCAGCCCAATCCAGTCCATATACCAACATCCCACCTCCTGGAGATCCATCCTGATATTATCCACCCATCTATGCCTAGGTCTCCCCAGTGTTCTCTTTCCCTCTGGTTTCCCCACCAAGACCCTATACACCCCCCTCTCCTCACCCTTATGTGCCACATGCCCAGCCCATCTCATTCTTCTCGATTTTATCACCCACACAATACTGGGTGAGGAGTACAAATCGTTTAGCTCCTCGTTACGCAGTCTCCACCATTCTCTCGTTACCTCATCCCTCCTAGGTCCAAATATTCTCCTCAACACCATGTTCTCAAACACCCTCAGCTTCCTTTCCTCCTGCAGTGTCAAGGACCAAGTTTCACACCCATACAAAGCAACAGGCAAAATTATAGTTCTATATATTTTGATCTTTAAATTTTTGGATAGCAACCTGGAAGATTCCCACCATACAGACGCAAAAATTAATCCTTATGAAATGTCTTGACAACAGTGCACTGCACAGAGGAATTAGATACACCAAAATTTATACAGGCACAAATTGTTTGTGTTAAATGCTTGGGACTTGACGTTTTCTGTATGAGTGCTGTTTCCATAATTTGGGGCCCCATGCCTAAAATATACTAAAACATGTTTAAAAATCAGAGAAGTAATTAAGTAGCTCTTCTGATTTCAAAAAGAAGGTAGGCTGTTCTTTGTTAGTTAACATCAATAACAAGGCATTGTCTAGAGAGATACCATCACAACACAATAACACAGGAGGCTCATTCAGTTCATTGGCAGTCTCCTGCCACTGACTGATTACAGATCAAACGTTCTGGACCAAACAGTAGCAGACAATCCTTGAATTCACTGTGCTTTTGACATCTGATGATATTTTATGTTTATTGGACCGTGCATCATCTTGATAGTTGAATAAAGAGAGACCAACTTCATGTAACTTGCTTTATTATTTCATTATTTAATGCGCAACATGTTTCGGATGTTAATACATCCATCCTCAGGAGCTCCTGAGGATGGATGTATTAACATCCGAAACATGTTGCGCATTAAATAATGAAA
>Ga0123355_10007057_pt1 | contig 16738 bp, 16 predicted proteins | sample TergutEmb28metaG_3_FD_89872 | JGI IMG/M metagenome (GOLD analysis project Ga0123355, IMG submission 89872) | Embiratermes neotenicus P1 segment gut microbial communities from Petit-Saut dam, French Guiana - Emb289 P1 | ecosystem: Host-associated > Arthropoda: Insects > Digestive system > Gut ...
GATACAAAAAGATTAAACCCGCCCCAAAAACAGAAAAGCCGATAAACTGTGAGTAGCAAAAGACTACAGCAGGAGGCAAGAGAGGTGCTAACGATGGAAGAACAGAATTACGTAACAGCCTTGCGAGAAATCGAAGGCCGCAGCTTACGAGACATAGCGGCTCACACGGGATATCACTTCAACACAGCAAACTCCATAAAAAACATGTGACGGAAAAACTCCAGTAAAATAGCGGGTTTGTCCATGTGTTTTTTTACTTAGTGGAATAGGACAGGCTCCAAGACAAATACATTTTAGTAATCACACAATGTCTTGGAGTCAAAAATGAAAGAAGAAATCACAAAAATCACGTTACCAAAAGAACTACAACGAGAGATGATAAAGTTCTTTCTCAAAACGTCCATACCACGAAAAAAACGCGAGAAAGTCAATCTTCCATCTGAATCCAAAACAGATGGGAGTAATGAAAAATGAAAGAGAAAACAAGAACGGCAAGTTTAAAAACAGCAATCTATGTAAGGGTATCAACAGACGAGCAAGCACAAGAGGGTTTTTCAATCCGGGCGCAAATCGACAAACTAAAAACTTATGCCCTGCTGAAAGACTGGGAGATATTCGACATTTACAGCGACGAAGGGATTTCCGGCAAAAACATCGTAGACCGTCCCGCCATAAACCGCCTCATTGATGACATCAACGAAGGCAAAGTAAACAATGTGCTTGTTTTCAAAGTTGACAGGCTGACCAGAAGTACCAAAAACCTGCTTGAATTGGTTGAATTGTTCGAGGAAAGCAATTGTGCTTTTAACAGTTTAACAGAGTCGATAGATACCGACACGCCTAGCGGGCGCATGTTTCTTAAAATCATCGGTATCTTCGCTGAATTCGAGCGCGAAAATTTGGCTAGTCGGCTGAAGCTAGGGCTTGAACGCAAGGTAAAAGAAGGATTCACATTAGCCAATCATTACGTGAGTTATGGGTATTCCAAAGACAAAGGGCAGAAAGTCCAAGTAGTACTGCCACACGAAGCCAAAATCGTTAACGAAATTTTCTCAATGTATGTTGATGAAAACAAGTCATTTACGAGTATAGCCAGAGCGTTAAATCAGCGCAAAATTCCAACTAAGATGAATCGCACTTGGGACTCAAACGCGATAAAAAACACACTTACAAACCCCACATATATAGGCAAAGTCAGATACTCATTGACCGATGAAGGCAAATATTTTGAAGTTGACGGTCATCACGAACCAATTTTAGAAGCTGAATTATTCCATCTAACACAGGAAAAAATCAAAAATATGCCTCAACTTTCAAGGACTAAACGTCCAAAGGATAGAAACTATTTTTGCGGTGTTTTGACGTGTGGAAAATGTAAAGGCAAATTTACCACGCTCAACTACGCAAACTCAAAAAAGGAATACCAAGGCGCATACCGATGCATGAATAGCCTTGACAGGCATTTTGGAGTGGAAAACGCCTGCAAATCCCTAACAATCAGTCATAAGAAAATGGAAATCGCTTTCAGCGAATATATAAAGACAATCAATGATTTTACTGAAACTGATAGCGTGGAAATTGATAATGATAGAGCTAAAAAAGAGCGTGAATTACGAGAATACATAGCAGAATGTGAACGTAAATTGGATAATTTATACGCTCATAAAAAGAGAACAATGGAACAGTATGTAAGTGAAGAAGTTACTTTCGTGGAATATAAGGAAACACTGGCAATTTTTAGCGGTAGAATCGAAATGTTAGAGCAGGAATTAGAAAAGGCCAGAGCAGACTTGCCAGCGGTGCAGGAATCGCCAAGCATATCACATGATGATGTAATCAAAAATTTACAAGAAAACTGGGATTATTTGAATAACGCTGAAAGAATGATGTTTTTGCAACGGTTTATTAAAAGGATAGTAATAAATATAGAAAAACAGCTAAATAGAGCTAACAGTGTTAGTATTGAAAAAATTGAATTTAATGATATCTCTCCGCTGATTGATAGCCAAAACAAAACTGCTATACGCCCGAAGTTGCATGAGCAACAGCGGTAATGATAGCCCAACCACCCAAAACGCCAGCGTGTACACGCCGGCGTTCTTGCAGGTGAAGGAAAAAAACAGGTTTGAGGGTTTTAATTCCTGCGGGTTTAGCTGATGCCCTTTGAGCCATCTTTTTACAACTTGCGTATCTCTAGTGTGTCGGTTTCGTGCGCTACAATGACTACCACGATGGGGGTCACAAGGCTTTCTCCTGCGTGTTCCCTTCAACCCCCATCGCCGTTAACCCTTCAGCGCACGAAAAAGTGAAAGTCAAGGGGGAGGCTTCAAAAATTTTTCGGGCGCTTTTTCCCGAAAAAATTTTGGAGTACCCTTGACTTTCACTTAGACACACGGCCGGGTTATTACTCAACCGTGAAGGTGCGGGGCATTCTAACGTTATACATATCGGGTTCGCTACGAATACTAAAATTAGCAATAACACTTCCATCAGTAAAATGCATATGTGTACCATCCACTTTAACCACATTTTCAAAGGTTTGTTGTGGCGTAGGGTTGCTCTGATTCCAAGTCCAGAACGTGCCGTCTTGTTTCAAAAACGCATAAGCCCTAGCATAGACAACATCTTCAGCAATTCTAACAGGTTCAGGGCGTGGCACTCGCGTATTGTCTCCAAGTTCACCATCTCTATTGTCTCCCATTCCCCAAAGAACTCCATCAGATGTTATGAAAAATAGATTGTTACGAGTGGAAAGAAACACATTTGCAACATTTGTTGCGATTTCCTCATACTCAACTCGGTGTATTAGTGAACGCTCTAAATTGATGAAGTGCGTTAGCGTAGTCGTTATATAGTACACTGGTTCTGGTATTATTCTTACAATTTCGCCATCTGCCATCCGTCTATAGATGCCTCCATTGTTGGCTTGAAAATAGATTATACGCCTGTCGTGGCGGTCTGTATCAATTATATGTGCAACGTTATCTGCTACATGTACCGGGGAGAAGTTGCCACTTCCCCATGTCCAAAGTGTTCCATCAATTTGCAATGCATAGGCTACAGTAACAAAGAGATGCACAGAAGCTACATTTTCCAGCACAAGAACGGCTTCATCTCGGTCTATGCCTGTCCCATCTCCTAACAACCCATTTCTATTAGGGCCAACTCCCCAAAGCGTGTTATCATCCTTAATGTAGAACAAAGCCAAGGGATACAATGGGTTTCGCTTAAATGAACGTACATTAGTGTCGATAGTTTCCCATTCATATCCTTGATTTGTAAGCCAGCCCTGTATAAATTCACCGTCTGTTGATATATAAAAAACTTGTTGAGGCCAAAACGGAGCATAAAATGTGCGCTCCTGTACTATTATAGGTAAACTCAAATCAGCGAATACTGGCGCGGGTGCTTCTTCCGGGGGAGGCGTTTGTTGAGGTTCCTCTTGTTCTATCGGTGGTGCAATGTCTGATTGTATTTGTGCAATAACATCAGTAATCATCTCCATAGCTTCACGGTATAGCCGTTCTTCCTCGGTTTCACTATTACACGCGGTTAGAAATAAAGTTGAAATCACAGTGATAGCAACTAGCAAAAGTATTTTCTTCATGTAAATTCCCCTCTCTTAAATGATGTAGATTCTTTAATGTCGTTATATGCGGCGTAAAGAATTGGTTGTTAGCCTATCTTGCTAAAAATCCGTACTTTGTTCCATACCTTAATAAGTCATGGTTAGCCACCTTTCTATAATGGTATACTTTTACAGAAACATGGTTTAGGGGAATCAATTTTGCTTTATATGTCATTTTATGTAATATTTTGCATTTGTTATCATCAAAAAGGCTTGATTTTACGTTAAAAGAGTGTTACACTCCCCGGAATAAAAAACGTCCATAAATTTATACAATTTTGGACGTTTTTTACTTATCACTTATAGGGTGTAAAGCCCTATATTCCCGCGCTTTTACATAGAAGGTAGAGCGGGCCATGTTGCATAGGGCGGGGATATCCTTTGTCGAAATCTCCCCGCGCTCCCATTGTGCCACGAGTTCCCCAAAATCAGATGGTAACTCCTTGGGTGGTCTGCCAAACTTCACGCCTCGCGCTTTCGCGGCGGCGATTCCGTCCGCTTGCCGTTTGCGTATGTTCTCCCGCTCATTCTGTGCTACAAAAGATAATATCTGCAAAACCAAATCTGCAATAAAAGTGCCAATTAAGTTTTTGTATTGGCGAGTGTCCAATATGGGCATATCAATAACTACTATGTCTGCGTGCAACTCTTTAGTTATAACTCTCCACTGATTAAGAATCTCATCATAATTGCGTCCCAAGCGGTCAATGCTCATAATGTAAAGCACATCACCCGCTTGCAATCTACTCATCATCTTTACATAGTTTGCACGGTTAAAATCCTTCCCCGACTGCTTATCAATGAATATGTTGTCAGCAGATACCCCTTCTTTGCATAAGGCAACTATCTGCCTATCTTCGTTCTGTTCGGCGCTGGAAACCCGTGCGTAGCCGTAAATTTGCATAACAAAACCCCTTCCTTTGTTTTATTTAATTCTACAAAGTAGGGGTTGTTTGATATGCATGGCACTCCTGAAAGGACAGCAGGTAGTATTGTCAATAATAGAAAAGGGCTTGTTAACGATTTTCACAACAAGTCTTTTTGACTTCTTTTTTATGTAAGCGTTTCTTTTGATGGTTCTATATATATGTTAGATGTACTTTGTCCATGCGCTTTTGATATTGTAGGTTCATCTTTATTATATGTACCCTTGTTTGCTCTCATCTTTCGCAACTGTTCTCGCGTATCTAAACTGCTAACTTGCTTTGTTGCTATCCCGAGCATTTTATTTAATGCTTTTAAGTCATATTCAATAAATTTCAACTCTTCTTCCAATTCTTTGCGTCTATCCAATTGTTCTTGAATTGCAGTTTTGTTTTCACCTATGTACTGGTAGTGATTTTTCCGTTTTTCCATGTAGACGAGTTGATAAAAACATTTGCCTGATTTCTTTTTTTGGGTTTGTATATAGCCTTTGGGTAATGTTGCAAGTTCTTCTTCATATTGCTTCTTTATTTCTAAAATGTTTTTTTTCTCTAAATTCAACGCATCAAGTACTCTATTCATAGGCCCTCCCTTCAGACAATGCTTAATTATACCATTTATGCAATATAATGTCAATTAATCTGTGTAACATGCCATACTTAAGTGCTATGCTTAGTGCAATATGCCACATTTGTTTAATTTATAGCTGGTTTTTCTTGACGTTTTATTCATTACAAGTTACAATTTTAGTAGAAGGCCGATGTTGATTGATATAATTGAACGATAGCTTCAAGGATACATAGAAATATATATTAATCATAGGAGGATTTAGCATTATGAACGATAACACTAATGAAACCCCGAAAAAGAACTCTAACCTTTTAGACAATATTATTACAATAGCACTAACAAATGTGATAGTTTACGAGATTAGAGATTGGATAGCAGAGCTTGGTAGGAGTGGTTGGCTGGTAGTAGTATCTATTTTATTGATAGTGAGATATGCGATTATTAAATTGTGTATAAGCTATATAAGAAGGAAAATGCGGGCTAGATTATTGGCCTCGACATTTCTTATACCAATGCCTCCCATCAAATGTACTTTGAAACCAGACCGGCTTGATATTGAGGAATTCGATTATGGAAAAATACGCCATAAGCTGTCTGTGCTTTTCCGTTTCGACTATATAAAAATCTACGAGTTGATTTTTCCACATATCCATACACTTCAACAAATTTTCATTGTCCTGTTTAATATACTGCATGAGCAAATCTATTTAGCATTATCTCGAAATACGAGGGATAGAAGCAGAGATTATATGCAAGTTGTTTATCCGAATAAAATGCTCCTCGCTTCTTGATAGTGTGTAACTAACGATTATACAATGCCGTATATCTGATAAATAAGATGATATAACCTCATTCCGAGAGTACAAAAAGAGCTTGTTGGCGATTTTCCCAACAAGCCTTTTTCCTTTTTCTTAACATTAAAAGCAACATGAACTTTTAAAAGAGACCTATGCCGATGTTGTAATGCTTTTTATGTCTGAATTGCTTTAGCATAATTATAGATACAAACTCATTTATGCCTACTAAGACATCGTTGCATTAAGCATTTTTTACACTCCTATTTCCCCCCCTGCAACATATCCCTTACCCCTAGCGCGTGTTCATTGCCCTGATTGATAGCTTGCGTAAGCCAGTATGTAAACTCATCAAAAACGTCATGTTTAGCGTAACGCAATGCTAAAGCTAATTGCGCGTTAGAATCACCAGCTTGCGCGGCTTTGGTTATCTCTCTCACTTCTTCTGCGGCAAGTTCTTCATTTTCCCTTTTTGCCCTTTCACTCATGTATGCCGATGCTCCCAATTCCGTACCCTTTTTTAACAATTGCATTGTAGGGTGTTTAAGAACATCCCAAAGACTAAAATCGAAAAAGTTTCCCATAGCAATTCTCCTTTGCATATCATGATTGATGTTTGTAGTATGGCGCTTTCGCTACTTCAAAGAAGCCGTAAGGCGTGAACAATGCAATCTCTCTAAGCGTTGCCCAATTTTCGGGCTTGATTATTCGCTTTTCCTCTGACCGCTTACTCGTACCCTTACCCGCAACAAAGCCAGTAACGGGCCTAAGTCGTAAATCGTGCGTTGTTCGTATTTTTTCATGAGTGCCAACTAGCTTACTAAAATACTCTTGGCTATCTGCATCTGTAGCATTTAGCACGGCCTTATAAGCGCAATTGTCCACGATAACGCGCCTTGCTGGTGCGCCGTATATCATGTCAAGCTGTGCCAAACTCTGAATGATGGGGCATATAGTTATTTTCTTGCTCCGCAATGTTGCCAGACCGTCCGTTATTTCCTCAATCTTCCCTAATCTTGGAAATTCATCAAGCAAAAACAAGATAGGTGTTGCCGTCATGTCGGGTCTTTTTTCGCAGTGCCTTAGAAACTGGCTAACTATCAGTGTAACCACATTTTTCCATTGCTTCAAGAGATACTCCGGTATGTTGATAAATACGTCCGCGCCATATTCTAAATCCAACGGGGTTATGTTTTTCGGGCGTGATAGCGCGTGACTTAGGTTTCTATCCGTGACAAAAGGTACAATATTCTTGCTTAGTTCAGACATGATTGATGATAACGTTCTCGTATCCATATCCGCCAAACTGTTCACACAAAAACGCGCCTCGCGTTCGGGGCTGGCGCGAAGTTCCTTTATCAACTTTGTGGGTGCTGTACTTAGAATAGTTTCGGCAGTTTCAAGGAATGAAAAGCCCTTTGCGTTGTAGTGTAAGATGGTTGCCGTGAGTACATTTTGCCCACTCTCAATCCAAAACGGCTCTTTAGTGTCGGGCGGTAATGGCACAAGTGCCAGTGCAATGGCGCGGGCCTCTTGCGCGGGGTTGTCGCTCTTTTTCAATATGTAATATGGGTCATAGCCGTATGTGTCCGCGCTCAATGGATTAAATACTTTCGCATTAGGCCGTTTATGCCGCGAGTGTTGATATAACTCGCCTTTGATATCAATACAAAATACCGCGCTACCCCATGCCAAAAGTGATGGAATAGCGATGCATGTACTCTTGCCAGAACCTGCGCCACCTACGATGAGAATATGCCCATCCTTATCTTCCTTTTTAGTTACGTATTTATCGCCTAACTTGCCGAATATGAATCCATGTATAGACATTTGCCGAACCTCTAATTGTGGGTCGTAAAGTATATGTTTTTTAGCGGCTTCTATACCTATCACGTTCGCGCACTTTTTCGCGCTCTGGCTCATTAAGCCTGCTTGTAATTTCTAACCTAGCAAGATATTCTTTTGGTGATAATTTATTGCGGGTTTCTTTCTCCAATTGCTCTAATCTATTTAAAATCCGTTGCCTGTCACGGCTGATATCAGCTAATAGCTTTCGCATTTGAGATTGATATTCAGCTTTGAAAGCATCTCTATCAACCAAAAGCGGGGGGAGTTTATCCCGCAATGATTGCGATTTTTCCGTTAAATTAACCGCCTCTGTCTCCATCCGCATTATCTCCGCGCTTGATTCTTCGGGGGATACTTTAAACTCACGATTAAAATAAGTTATTGCCTGTTCATAAGAGCGTGAAAACATGTTGACATCTTGCCTTGTGGCTTTCATTTCATCAATTCGCATTTTTAACGATTGTATATATTCAGTGCGTTCTGCCACTTCTTCAACCTTTGTTGAGTATATAAAAAACCGTTTGAGAAAAGAACCTTCTACTACCCCATATTGTACTGTTTATCCTCATCTTTTTCAACCTCTTTAACGGATTTTGTCACAATTTAATTGATTGTAATTTTTTATGTTTTTTCTTTTGTGTTTTTTGCTTTTTAAATCCCACCCTGATTTAGCAAACCTTGGTGAGTGGTTTTCTCACCAAGGTTTGCTAAATTAGGGTATCCCAAGCGGTAGCGCGGGAGAAATTTGCAGGAGACTTTATCTGTATTTCCGCTCCCATACCCCAGGCTGTGAGGTGAACCCCAAATATTAGACAAAAAAGAAAGTTTAATATTTGGAGGTACATTTTTTATGAAATATTCAATAGAACTAAAGTTAAAAGTAATAAGGTATTGTATTGAAAATAATTGTGGGGGTGGAATAGCTGCAAAGCATTTTAATATACATTCAGTTTCTAACGTTAAAGAATGGATAAGAAGATATAGCAAATATGGAAAAGCCGGGCTGATTCGTAGTCATAAGAAACATAGTAGCGTTTTCAAGATAAATGTATTAAAATATATGAAGGAAAATCATTTATCGTTCACAGAAACAGCTATCCATTTTAATCTATCGGGTGCAAGTGTAGTGTCTAAATGGGAACATCTATATCGTACAGAAGGTCATCAAGCTTTTTCTGGAGAACGACGAGGAAGTGAAAATATGAAAGATGAAAAAAGAGTTTTAACAGAGAAAGAGTTGATTGCTGAAAATAAAAGACTTCGTATGGAGAATGCATATTTAAAAAAGTTGAGAGCCTTAGTTCAAAAAAGGATAGACCCAAAGAGTGGGAAAAAGTAATAATAATTAATGAATTAAGGCAAGAGTTCAAATTAAAGGATTTGTTGAAATTTGCAAATATTGCAAGAAGTACATTTTATTATCACTTGGAACAAGCTGATAAACCAGATAAATATAAAAAAATTAAAGAAGAAATTAAACAAATATATCACGAAAACAAACGGAAGATACGGCTATCGAAGAATAACATTGGAGTTACGAAATAGAAAATACATAATTAATCATAAGACCGTGTTAAAATTAATGAAGCAGGAAGGGTTACAATGTTTTGTAAGAATTAAAAAATATTGCTCATATAAAGGACAGTTAGGGACTATCGCTCCGAATGTATTAAATAGAAATTTTAAAGCAAGTGCACCTAATAAAAAATGGGCAACAGATGTAACCGAATTTTCTATGTTTGGGAAAAAGTTGTATCTATCGCCAATTATCGATTTATTTAATGGGGAGATTGTAAGCTATAATATATCGGAAAGACCTATCTTTAACCAAGTAATGGATATGTTAGAAAAAGCATTTGCTAAAATTCCAAATAACACCAACTTAATTTTACATTCAGACCAAGGTTGGCAATACCGAATGAGAAAATATCAATTAAGGCTAAAAGAAAAAGGGATAATACAAAGCATGTCAAGAAAAGGTACTTGCCTAGATAATTCTATAGTTGAGAACTTTTTCGGGCTATTAAAGTCAGAGTTGCTATATTTGCAAAAATTCAAGTCGATAGAGCATTTTAAGCAGGAACTAATTGAATATATAGATTACTATAACAACAAGCGTATTAAGTGCAGACTAAAAGGGTTAAGTCCTGTCCAGTACAGAATCCAATTCTTAAAAGTTGCTTAATAAATAAATGTCTAACATTTGGGGTGCAGTTCAGCTGGCAGCATATGCGCCCAACGTAAAATATGCCCATTTTGTGACGGTATCACAAAACAGGCATATTTTCCTTATGTTCGCAGATTTATTGTCAGCTAAGGGAGTATGGGAGACTATGGCTATTCCCTTTATTCTTCTACTTCTGCTATTTCCATATTTTCCAACGATTCTAAGTCCCTAATTCTAAAAGCTATATGTGGGTGGGTTGCTTTTGCTCTTTCTAATAGGCTTGCTTCACCCGTTATTGATATCTTTTGAAGTAGGTACAATGCTGATATTAATTCCCTGCCATATCCCATTTTATGGGCGAATATGTCCGCTTCACTTTCGTTTGCTTGGCTATTTATGGCAAGCATGATTTCACTTACTGTAATGAATATAAATATATTCATATCAAACAAAAATCTTGCAATATATATTAATGCTGTGAGAATCATGCCTTTTATGCCACGAATAGCCACAATATTGTTGATGAATAGTAGAATGTTCAGTAGCAATTTGAAAAACCACACACTTACTGTAAAAAAGAAATTCCCTATCCGTGTTAATAACTTAGCTTTTGTATGCCCGGATGACAAATTTCCAAATTCACGGGATATAATTCCTTTTAGTTCGTCTGCTGTGAATGTTTCTATTACACCCTTCGTAATTACTATAGTCTTTTTCCCTACTGCAAATGAATCTACATACATAACATCTTTGATAAGCAACTCTATTTCTTCATCCAAATTAGGGTCAATTTCTTTTGCACTTTCAAGCACTTCTTCAAAAATTGGCGTTAGATAACTTGTTTCTTCTTCGGTTGCTGGCTCTCGGCAGTTTTCTAGTATTCTTAATAGCATTTCACCTGGTGTAGATAGTGCAAATGATATAGTCGCTCCATATATAAGTGCTACTTGGATGAAATCTCCAAGTATTATCCGTGCAATTAGTAAGTAAATAGCAAACCATGCTATATACATGATGTTTGAAGCTATAAACCGAAAAGCCCTCATATGTTAGCCCCCTCAATGTATGCGATTAGAAAGGCTTGTTTATATTTATTCTGCTATGTATGTTTGTGTCTCTGGATAGGAAAACTCCTTTGCCTGTTGCAAGCGTCTTTATATCGTCTGGGTGGTATAGGTATTCCCTTACACGTCTTGCGCTTCCGAATCCTGTTTCTGATGTTTCTAAGCCTCTTTGCTGTAGTTGGTATGTAACGTCCATTGTTGCCCTTGTGCCGAGGATATTAGCCCATTTCTCGGCGTTCACCCCGCTGTTTTGCCTCATGACTATGTAATTGTTACAGTTTTCTATTATCTGCTCTTTGTATGCCTCACCACATGCAAAATCTAGGTCTGATAGGCTTTGGGTTGCGAGTATACATGTAACTCCTGCGCTTCTGCTTTTGTTTACTAAGTCGGTTAGGGCTGTTGTTGCGTATACGTTTATCTCGTCCATGATGAAGAATGATTTTTCTATATTGGATTTGAATAGTCCGCCTATTGCCTTTTTTGCGTCTATCAAGATTAGTCTTCCAAACGCTGGGGTTAGTTCTGGGTATGTTAGAGGGTTTAGGATAAACAGTATTATAGCTTTTTCTTTCAAAGCCTGGGCAATGTCCACTCCTGTATCTGAAAATATGCCCCCTATTTCACTTTCTGCTATAGTGCTGAACCTTGCCATTGAGTTTTGCGTTATTTTCCCACTGGTTTGAGATATCTCAATATTAGCTAGGTGCTGTTCCTTTGTTATTAGTTCTCGCTCCAATAGTTCCGCACTTAGCCCTAAAAAGTTGTCTATTGGTATAGCTTTGATGATTTTCTTGAATGATAGTTTTATCCCTGCTATTTCTAAAAGTCTTAGTATTCTTTGTATGTATCTTTCTGCGTTAAGTTTATAGTGTTCTTCGCTCCAGTCGGTCATGTTTATTATCATATCTTTGGCAACCGTTGGAGAAGCGTTCATGAATGGGTTATACTGGTCTGACTGGTCTGGGTCTGATAGGCTTATAACATACAGCTTTTTACCTGGATTTATTTCTTTCCTCATGGTGTTTATTATCTCTAGTATTGAACCTTGTCCCGTGTCACCTTTCCCGTCTAATATAAAAGTGGGGTAGTCTTTTTCTATGGCTTGTTTAATGAAGTTAGACAAGCCTACAGTTTTTCCGCTTCCTGTAGTTCCACACATGAATACATGCTTTGCACTATCTGGCATGTATACGGGTCTTTTCCCAGCATGTCCTATGAGTGTTCCTTCTTGTGGCTGTGTTTTTCTGGTTCTTTTTGGCGTTTTCATTCTTTTTAGTTCCTTTCTAAAGTTGTAAATCTTTCTCAGTGGTCTGTTTCTTATTGTGATACATGCTATTCCAATGATTGCTGTTGCCAGCACTATAGCAAGTATTAATGTTCCGTATCGGTCTGCACCGATACCAAATTGTTTCTATTAAGTTAATCATTGTCTATCCCTCTTTCTTATTTTCATGAATCACTAACCAATTCATGTATTTGGTTTAATTCCATTATTTCAATGTTTGTGTAGTATTTCTTATTATTTTCAAGTGTTTTAGCAATTTTACTTTCCATGTCTGGTACTATCCAGATTTGTTTATAATATTGCATGAAGTTATCTTTCATGATGCTTATAAACCTATCCTTGGCTTTTAATGCCAATTCAATTTCAACGCATGTTGTCTTGCCGTCCTTCTCGAAAATGAAGTCTGGTCTATGTTTTCTAATTCCGAATCCGTCTTTCCTATGTAGTTGTATTTCTGTGGTTATTTCACTATATGCTACACCGTGTACCTTGTGAAAATATATTGCTGTATCCAATACCGCAATATCATGCCCTATTTGCTCTATTCTGATTTTACTATTACGGTCGCTAATCCCATTTTCTAGTTTTGCTCCCATAGCCGTAATTCTGTAAATACCCGCAACCCCATACAATATTTTTTTCCTCTCCAAATATCCTGCTTCGATTAATTTTCTAAGCCTCCTATCACATGCCCTTTGTCCACTGAAGCCCACTAACTCCCTTATATGTCTACCCTGACACACTCTCCACCTATCAATCTCCCTTATTATCTTCCTATCCCTGTCTAGCAACCTAAACCCACTCACACGCCTACCCCCAACGCCATACCTAGCCCATATCTATCATATTATGCGCCCACGTTTATTTATATGATTACATCTGCAAGATGTAATTACACGATGATAGCCTGTGGTCTCGCATTGAAAAGGCGAGACCACAGGCTATCACGTGCCCGAAGGGTATAAATATACGTGGGCGCATACTGGGTTTGAAATGGGCGGGGGTTTTTACCCTGTTTTTTTGCTATTTAATAGGGTGCTCTTTCTTAGAAAGAACACCCTTGGTACCGGTTACTGGAATAAGTTTTTGGTATGCTACTATGTTGTAAGACCTATAGAAATTAGAGTCACCATAGAATTTTCATCATAACGAAAATTAAATGCTGTCGCAAAAGCACCATGAAAAAATTGCTCAGCATCGTAAAATTCCCATCTATATCCTTCATACCACCAATAAAACAGGGGTATCCCAAACAGCGCAAGCACATCATCGCGTGTTGATGTACCATCAATTCCATTAAAATGAAATTGTTGTTTGTTTTCAGCTTCGCCATAGTCAATAGTAATATCACGCATATATTTTCTTTCCTGTCCTGTTACGGTAAAGATGCTTAGCCCGTCATTAAATGCATATCTGCTAATTTCCGTCAAGCTATATGCACAATGTATAGCAACTGGGGGAAATATCTCAACATCATAAGGAACACCCATCAAATCTAACACATTCTCAAACCCCATATTCCATAAGTCCAGCAAGTCTATTCGTGAACCTTCGAGGGTAGAAGCAGTTGCATTATCAGGCATTGGTGAAAACTCAATTTCTACTAAATCAACAAAATAGTTTTGAAATTCATCAACAGTAAGGCTTATCGCCCGTTCCCAGTCCCAATCATATATATCATAAAACACGGTAAGAGTTGCGGAACTAAGGCCATCAAAACGAGTATAAGGATAGTCCCATTGAGCTGATACTGCAAAATATGCTCCATCATGTCTTATGCAATTAAGTGTGCTAAAATGAGATAACTGCGAAAATGCATCATTTCTCACTGGTATATGTACCAATGCCCTGTGTTGCATTGAATATCGCAATACGCCCCAATAATAAATACTACCTTCAAAAACCACTATTCTTTCTGATACATCATATATAAAAAACCAACTTGTATGCCAACCAAATGAATCCCCACTATTTATAATTAACGTTGGAATGTCATTATCTATGTGCAAAATCGCATACCCTGTTACTGGATGTTCCCATAAGTGTCCCAACGGTGCATAACTTGTGTAGTATTGAAACCCTTGTTGTCGCAAAAATTTCATGTATGCCTCTATAGCTTCGTAATATACATTTCTTAATTCTATTTCAAAATTAGATATCCAACTTATATCTTCTGCATATTCCTCTCTGAACTCCACTATACTTCCGACAAAACCCATTTGAGCATTTGTAACTCGGTTTAAGAATTCTGCTATCTGAACATTTGTCTCTAGCATTTCAATTGATTGTGCAATGCCAAGACGTCCAGAAGTAGCTAAGTATTCCCTTATGGTTAGTGTCGATTTCAACTGCAAGATTAATGAATATCTCAATCTATTCAAATAGACAAATTGGTCAATTGTTGACCAGTAGAAAAAATCGGCACGCTCAAACATGCGCCAGGCATCCTGAAACAATTCATGCGCAATGTTCTGTATCACTGACGCATTATAGGCATTGTACACTTGAACATGCTCGTCTGTAAGCCCTAATCCCCTACTAATAAGTGAAACATAGGTTAATGCCTTTGACACTGGATTAATCATACCTATGCTTACTGTACTGTTCACCAGACTGTCAGTAAGTTCCATCATCATGTGATAAGTATTTGCGTACTCTGATTGAACGCGCTCGTTCACATTTAGCGCTGCGAGCATAACATTTTCTCTATCACGCATAAGTGTTGAATATTGTCCATATCTAAGTATTGTATTTTCTAATAGAGACCGTTGTGTTTCCGTTATTCTTGCAAACTGTCGCATAGTTTCTATTGCTGACACTGCATCACTTGTAAAACCTATAACAATTGATGCGCTTTCAGCAAGGTCATTTAACTGCCTTGCAAAATCTGCCGTCACATCACTTGTATAAGCTGATGTAATAAATTTAATTACATCAGTCTGTATCGTGGATACATCACTTAATAGTTTAAAAAAATCAGATGGCTTGTTTCCATCATCAAAATACCTCTCACCTTCATTAGTTAAAATTGCTACCAAAGCATCTTCTATAAATCTCCGCTCAATTGTCCTAGGGTCAATTGCCCACCTTAAAACATTTGTATCTCTAGCAAAAAAAGCGATAAACCCTGACCTTACTATTTGATTCTCAATATTTCTCCCTGAATAGCCGAGTTCTAGCCAGCAGAAAAAATGATTATACGTCATAGAATCAAATAGAACGTCAAAAATATTATACCTAACTGCGACCATGAATTGAATTTCAGAATGTTCATTAAAACTAAAATAAGCCCCTATATACCTTAGAAAATTTCTAGAAGATATGTAGATGTCTTCGCCTACGACAACTGATGGCATCCATACATAATGTGAACCACCGTTTGGAAAATTCTCTCTCATATAATCAGCATTTCTTATTCCTGAAAATATTGTCAAATGCCTAAAACCATTGGCAATTAAAGTTATTGCTTCGCTATTAACTTCCAATACTTCTACATCTGTTATATCTACTAGGTCATTTAATGATATATAAAATCTATTGTTTCGATAGAGACCAGTTATTGAATCCTTATCAGACAAATTGCTATACATAGTGAGACTAACAGTAACAAGTGGTGGCTCACTATAATCGGCAACAACGATGGAAGTAAGCATGATATTAGTAATAATAAGTACCGTAAGTAGCAAAACAATTATCCGTCTTCTAATCATGGGAAGCCCCTTCCATAAAATCAAATATAATCTCTTCCATTATTCTTAAATATGCTTGCAGTACGTTTCCTGACAATGCATTGTCCAGCTGTTCATTTCGCCTCAACAACCAACCCAAACGATTACTCAATGTAACGCTTATAACCTCATCAATAATTTCATATTCATTTTGTGCAATTGCTTGCCTCGTTCTATGCATAAGTTCTTCAACAGTGGCATTAGCACTCAAGTTCTCTGCTACATCATTCATAACCGTATATACATCGGGATAACGTATGCGAATTGATGCGTCTGCAAAACGATTATAATTGTCAATCTGTATGTCTATAATTTCATATGTAATTATTTGATTCACCATGTCTGATAACTCTTCATCTTCAATTAAACGCCCAGAACCAGTAGTCCCTCTACTCATTCCTGGATTTATGGGTAGTATGGAATCCCCCCATATGTAACCACTAGGCACTCTACCGAGCAAAAAATCAAGCGAGGTTTCTAAATAGTACAGTACACGCTGTTCATAAAATGTGGTAGCAACTGCTGTAGGTGTTCCATTATCCAGACTAACATTTTCGTAGTCTCTCACAAATATTAACCACATCAGCGCAACGGTTAAAATCACTAAAACCGAAACCAATAAAACTATAATAAATCCTAATCTCTTTTGTATCATAAATCCCCCTACTACTTGTAAAAATTAAACATGTTAAAATCAAATTCCACTGTCGTAAAGTTCTAAACTTTA
>Ga0123355_10007058_pt1 | contig 16737 bp, 7 predicted proteins | sample TergutEmb28metaG_3_FD_89872 | JGI IMG/M metagenome (GOLD analysis project Ga0123355, IMG submission 89872) | Embiratermes neotenicus P1 segment gut microbial communities from Petit-Saut dam, French Guiana - Emb289 P1 | ecosystem: Host-associated > Arthropoda: Insects > Digestive system > Gut ...
AAAAGAGGAGAGGAGGGGGGGGGGGGGGGGGGGGGGGGGGGAGTTGGAAACAATTGTAGAACGAACGAGGAGCATCATAATTTGTAACCTGACCCTCTTTTTTATAAGGGTGACTACATGAAAATGGAGAGAGGGGAAGAATCCAGTATATTCCAGCTTGGAAGCGTAAAACCAACTACAACAGCGCAATTAAGTGAATTTCAATCAGTGACGTTATATATGGCTTTACATTAAACTCCATTTACGTGTAACATGGTTAGTTGGACAAAAGAGTTATGCATCGCTGGATAGAGAACCCGGATTTCTGAGTACGACGCTGGCATACACAAGCTGTACAGTATTATGCATTGGCTGTAGCCGTACTGTTGCCTGAGCCAGATGTACCGTCACGACATTTAGTGCCAATACGACTGACCTGAAGACATACCACTACATCATTCAGCGGTTCTGCTCTTGACAGACGCGATTGAACCACGTGACGTAGATGACTGCTCGCTTGGGTTGAATGAAGGTGTCTATAGCCACGATTTTGTGGGGCTGTTCGGTCTGTAACTGTAGTCACTATAAACAGAGACAGCTCTAAATTTAGAGATTCTTATTACGGAAGTTTATTCATTATAACTTTCATAACGGAGCACATACTGTCCGTTTGGTTCTTCAATTGAACGCAACCTTGCATCTTAGCAATATTATGGATTATTTAATGCCTTGGGATTATTTAAGCCAAGAGGAAGGAATACGAAGGCAGGAAATATGCTCGTTTTTCCATTGTTGTTTACAGGATATGTTTCTATTACTATGGCTTAGTATTTTAATATCGTATGTAATAGTTTTTTGTTTTGTAAATAAAACCAACTTGGTGCACAATTTATTCTTAGTATGTTTATCAATCTCTACATGTTTCGGGCGACTCTGGGCCCATCATCAGGAGGAACAACTGTGTTTATGCGACATTTGGTATTTGTTATTCTGTGTGGATCCCATCCTCCTGTACAATGGTTGCCGGGTCTTTCCCGGGGGGTAGAGGTGGCCGAGGCGTGGGCCTGACCCCCCATCTAGTGGCGAGGTCATAGAAAGAGTAGAGCTATACCTCTACTCACTCTAAGGGCCTTCGTGGCATATAAAAAGGGTGAAACCTACCTATTCTGTGTGGATGACTGTCCGGTATGCAGGGTGGAATGAAATTCCATGCAGGGTGGAATGAAATTCCACCCTGCATACCGGACTAAGAATAATAAGAATAAATTGTAACCAAGTTGGGTTTATTTACGAGGTTATATACAGATGAACGGTCAACAAAACATTAAAAAATGTAATAATTTGTTTCCTTTATTTGTATGTTGCATTTTAGGACACAAAATGGTTGGTTTATTTTTTGTTATTATTTGTCTGTTGTTCATATATTTAATCCCAATTACAACACTGGGCTTGCCGTAAATATCAACTCCCTTTAAGAAATCACTTTCCACTGACTTTCTACAGTAAACTGAACATTCGTAACAGCAGAAATTGTCTGTATAAGCAGGCTAATAAGTTAAAGTGCCGGATGTGATATTATTCTGAGACACTACCTAATGAATTATTCTTATGTGATGCAAAGTAACAATGGACTAAACGGTCTTTTAAATCGTGTCATTCCTTGCTGAATTCTTATTGTAAGTAAAAAGGTAAAAGCTGAAGTGATCCCGTTACAGGCCCGGTGTGGCCCAGAGGGTCGGTAGATGTATATCTCTACTCTTCCATGACCGCAGCACTAGAAGGGGGTGAGTGGTCAGCAGCACGCCCGGGCCACACTTTGCCCCAGGGAAAGACCCGGTACCCATTTTACAGGAGGCTGGGTGGGCCTCAGGGTCAGTCTGGACTGAAGCCCCCATACGGATACCACACCACCATAGCCACACTGCAACGTAACACCAACACATATCAAACCAGATACAACCCATGAAGTAACTCAACGAATTAGTCGCAAGCTCCTGAGGATGGATGTATTAACATCCGAAACATGCTGAGCACTGAATAAAGTGATAATAAAACAAGTGGCATCAAGTTGGTCTCTCTTTACTCAACTATGAAGATGATGCACGGTCCAATAAACATAAGATTCACCAGTGGATATCTTGAGTGTGGAAAAAAGGTAAAAGGTGCAGATGACGTATACCACTTTGGTCTACGAGTTTATTGGAACAGGAAGAAAAACAGGTATTTGGGGTCAAAGACATACACAGGTTATTCGTCAGTCGAGACGATAAGTTTGAAAGTATAAAACTGAAGATGGCAAACAGAAGATAAAATTACTTGTGATTGTGATGAATTTAGGCACCCTGTCGCCGAGCGTCTAGATTGCAATGCAAGAGGGCGAATCGTTTGTTCCAAGATGGATATCTTGACTTGCGGAATAACTGCATTTGCTCGGAATGTAGCCAAAATGTCGGATAATAAGCACACAGAGAAGATAAAAGGAGCAAAGAAAGGGCAGAAACAATCAAAATAGGAATGAAAGTAGAGTCATGTTAGAGACACAAGGGTAAGACTGACGAAGGTAGAAAGGTGGAAGAGATACATATGTAAGGCGAATATAAGTTCACACGTGATACAGAAACACACATAACACGGACGTAAGAGTGTACGTGAGAGAAAAAAAAAACACGTAATACGAATATGTGTACGATGACTCATGGGAAATGTGAGAAATGCATGTAAATTTCAGGACGCGTTACTAAAAGTAAGGTAGAAGAATGTGTACCGGGACGTAAAGATGATGAAAATTCTAATACGCACGTGAAATAAGTAGAATAAAGGGATGTGGAAAGAATTGGAATGGCCGGGATGTAGTCCAAAAGTGATGTCTTTTAAATTACTGTACAATTTTCAGAACATGAAACTAGCCAAATAGATATAAAATAGGATAGAATAGCGAAACACAACTGTGGAAGTTTTATTAACTATATAGTAGCATCACCAATAAAAACTACATGTTTCGGCCTACTACTACTACTACTACTATTAATATGTATTGGGAAATATCTGGAAGGCTCCGGGGCCTCCCAAATTTTTTCTCAGTACATATTAGTTATCAATATAGAGCAATATGTTATGAGATCTCAACATCTAGGCGCAGATATGCATAATGTGTAAAACTTTTGTAGCAGACGGATGTAAACCTGACGATGGTCAATAGGTAGGCCGAAACATGTAGTTTTTATTGGTGATGCTACTACTTAGATAATAAAATTTCCACATTTGTATTTGATTATTTTATCGCATTTTATATGATTGTAGTACACAACGGAGATGCCACAACTTAAAATTAATCAAATAGATTTTACACGAACATAAGTTTGTATTTCGTTAGAAAATAAAATTCTTAGGTAAAACAGGAGGTACGTAAAAGTGAAACAGAACAAAGCGCACTGGATGGCGGATTGCAGTCTGTAACCACGGTGGAGTTTCTGTAGGACAAATATGCGATCGTCTGTCAAAGTCAGCGACTATATGCCGGGCGCGCGGAGTTTCCCTTTAGGCAACTGTGTAGAAAGCGATTTTACAGCAGAAAGGGGGACTAGACGACAACTAGGAAAGTACTTTGCATCTAAACTTGAATTCTACCATTTCCAGTTTCGATTATAACACACACGCAAACACACACACAATGTGTTTTGTATACATACACACACGCACACACATATACTGCATAAGTGTGTTTGTGTTTGTGTGTGTGTGTGTGTGTGTGTGTAGCAAACAGGATAGAAGAAGAGGATTTTCTTCTATCTCCAGAGTCGCACAACATCTCAAGGAATACATTTTCGCCCTATTTTACCACAAAGCCGGCAACCAATTTTCACCGCTTGCTTGAAGACTGCCGAAGGAATAGGGAATATTGGGTTGCATTTTCTCTGGCGATGGAGACGCAGGCAAAAGCCCAGATTACTGAATGCTATGTATTTGGAGGGTGTACTGTGGAGCTTTTTGTGACTTCGGATCTCACATATAGTTTGCAAATTATCATTAGCTCTGTGACGTTCGCTTAACCACTTTAGGTCAAGTGGTTACTTTATGTACCGCAATATTTGGCTTTTAAAATTTCTACGTTTTGCTGTCAGAGTGAATTTATGCTATTTGTATGGTTCTCAGAACAAACAGCGGGGTTTTACCTGCGCAGTAGTAAGTGGTCCTTATGACCGAGAGGGAATGTGTTTACTGCGCGGTAAGAAATGAATGTTTAAATATAATTCAGATTAATCTTAACATTTAAATGGAGCGTTTAGCTTCTGTCTTACCATACTCAGACACAAAATATTGAAGTAGAAGTTCACAAAGGATAAGACTGCACTTTTCTTAGTTTTTTTCGAATTAATAATAATAAAAATAACAATGATCATACAGAAAATTTTCATATACTAATTTGTTTTCATAATAACCTAACACACGGGCTGGTGCACTTATAGATTTTATAGACCGATGATATTCCCCCTACCGTAGATAAGGCACTAATTTGTTTCTCCTGAATTAGACGTTACAGTCTATCCTAACAATGAGGCCAGATAGAATTTTCTTCAACTAATGAGTTTTACCGTATCGTAGAAACAGCGCTTGTTGTGATTAAACTAATTATCAATTTTCGTGGCACTGAAAAAAATATTAGCAACTTTCTGAGTTTCCCTCCCTCCCCGAAAGTTCACATTCACAAATCTGCATAATTAATATCAGATTCCTGTACGAATATTGTACAGACGAAGTATATATGCATAAGTAGACCATTTAAACACATAAGCACATTAGTTGCATGCTTGGTACTGTCCTACTTTACACATTAATTCATTTCTTTGTGTTTTATTTAAAGACGATGTCAGTACGAGACAGTCTATATTATTTCGAATGTATGTAGTTGATATAGTGAAACACAATAACATGTTAAGGAACTATACCATCATTAAAAATTTAGGGAACAAGAAATTTTCACTATGCAACGTTGTAAGCAACCAACAAGATGCAACAATTTTCGCTTATTGATCTTTTTATTGATCTATTTGAAGCTGCTGTACATGTTTCGGACGACAAACTCGCCTATCTTCAGGAACACTTTTTGACCGTATATACAGCTTTTGGTACACACAATGCACCGATATTGCTGCCGACCGGTCGGCAGCAATATTGGTGCATTGTACCAAATCTGTATATACAATCAAAAAGTGCTCCTGAAGATGGGCGAGTTTGTCGCCCGAAACATGTAGAGCAGATTCGAAAAGATCAATAAACGAAAATTATTGCATCTTGTTGGTTGCTTACATCATTGTTCAAATGATGTACGGTCTCACAAACGTCAAATTTTCACTACGAATTTTATTGTAAGGAGGATGTAAATGAATGTGTAAGAGTCATTGGTGAAGCCCCGGAACAACGACACTTGTTCGGCGTTATTTGTGGGCAGTAAACTATGTTTCGGGATCTATAATCGAAAAATTTGGCAACAATTACCATCTGGAGCGAAGATAGTTTGCGGGACTCTCCAAAGTCTCCTATCAAATGGATGCCGGAAGTCCTTCCCGCGGAAGTAAACCGGTCGCATCCTGAAGCTGATCACATAATTATGTCTAGTGCCGAAGTTAGGAGTGCATAGATTTATACTGTCACTGCCTCGTGGGTTATCGTGGTATGGTGTTTAACAAGCACAGAAGTACGTTTATCCTGCACATCTTCCCAAATTAAAATGTTACATTTAATTATAAATTTTGTGATTACGTTACATTCACCAAGAAAGATCTACCAAAGGCTTCCCTTTAGATAGAATGCTATGCATGCAAGCAACGTAGCGTATCGTCTGAAGATACGGCCTTGCTTCTTAATGATTGTGGTGGCTGGGAGGGAGGAAGAGTTTCAGTCGTTCGGCGTTACTCTTACAGGATTTCCTCTTACCCTTTGGAGAGCTTCTGACGACTTCCTTCTATCTGCGTGCGAACCTCCTATCCCCCCTATCCTACATGTTTCCAGTCGCCGTATATTCCACTGAACTCTTCTTCGTTCCATTCTTGGCCCTCTCTTATTGCACTGTTCCCATCGATAATACATTTCCTAACTTCTAGTTTTCACAGATTCCGAAATTGTAGGCTTGTGTAATTTTAATCCACGCTAAAATACTTAGAGACCGCATAGAAAAAGAGAATAAAGATGAAGAAGAACAAAGTGGATTTCGAACAGGACGGTCATTTACCGACAACATCTTTTGCATGAAACAAGTTATTGAAAAAAGGAATGCAACAAACCAAGAAATCCATTTATTATTTGTGGATTTGACAAAAGCGTATGACAGTATACCAATATCAAAAATTGGGAAGTTTTGGGAGAATAAAATATTAATAAACTTTAATTAAAGCGCTGCAAAATCTTTGCGGCAATACAGCACATGTGAAAACTCGAAACATGCTATCCCACCCTTTCAACATTACTAAAAGACTACGCCAGGGATGTTACATTTCCCCTACACTTTTTTTAGATTTACACACGGAAAGCTTTAGAAGAATGGAAACGTAAATACTCCGGAATGGGTATTCCTCTAGAAAATACAACATTGTATATACTCCAGTTTACAGATGATCAAGTAGTTTTAGCGGATGACAAAGAAGATTTGGAATATATGACGCGTAAATTAAAAGAAACTTACGAGAAATGGGGCCTGGACATGAATTGGAATAAAACAAAATACTTATGTATTGGGGAAACGCACAACAATTTGAAATTAGATAAATGCAGCGAGATTGAATCTTGTCAAGAATATAAATATTTAAGAGTTATTTTTGACACTACCGGTACAGACGACAAAGAAATAAGATCAAGAGTAATACAAGCAAAGAAATGTATAGCATGTCTAAACGGGATACTGTGGAGTAAAGACATAAGAAAGGAGAGAAAATTGAACATTTATAATGCATTGTTTAAAAGCAGTTTATTGTACGGTTCTGAAACACGGAGACTCACAGAAAATAATAAAAGACGGGTCGAAGATACAGAGATGGATGCCCTGAGGAAATTCTCTGGAATATCAAGAAAAGAAAGAATTAGAAATGTAACTATAAGACAACAAATTGGATTAGAGAAACCAATTATAAAAGAAACTGAACAGAACCAACTTACATGGTACAGCCATGTCCAAAGAATGGCAGAAGGAAGATTACCCAAAATAACATTGAAGTGGATGCCGAAACAAAAGAGAGCACGATGAAGACCGAAGAAAAACTGGATGGAAGGTATAGGGAAGGCCATGAACGAAAAAACCTAAATGAAGGCCTGTGGGAAGATAGGAAGCAGTGGAGTCTAGGTGTTGGACAACGTAGAACAACCGACATATATACATACATATAAAAATGGAAAGAGGGCGAAGAACTCTGTGTTGCATATATAAGTATAGAAAGGGTGTGAGTAGCATAATGTAAATAGCCTCTTTTAAAAGGAAAATTGGCGCTAAGATTAATATTTATGCTTGCACAATTGTGCCTATGAGGGTTGTGCAGTTAGAAGGAGGCAGAGGGAGAGAATTAGCTTCATTTCTTCCAAGTGCAAACAAAAAATGAGGGGTTATAATTTGTCACTTTAAACACATGTTAACCTGGGCAAATCAAGGGTCATGAAATGAGCGAGAAATGAAATAATGTGAAATGCCAACTTGATACAACAAGGTAATTTTATTGATATATTCTCTGCTCTACATGTTTCGGGCGCATACGCCCATCATCAGGAGCATTAGATGTTAAGTTGCATCATATGTATTTCTGCACCGAGTTTGTGGATGGGTGGTGGTCTTGAGAGCCGCTGTGTAGGTCGTGTGTATGGTGCGGACGACCTACACAGCGGCTCTCAAGACCACCACCCATCCACAAACTCGGTGCAGAAAGCCATATGATGCAACTCAACATCTAATGCTCCTGATGATGGGCGTATGCGCCCGAAACATGTACAGCAGAGAATACTTCAATAAAATTACATTGTTGCATGAAGTTGGTATTTCGCATTATTTCATGAGGAAGATGCACGGTCAAACAACCCTCAAGTTGATCGAGGAATATTTCACGCAGGGTTGTTTTCATTTTGTGTGTCAAATTTAATGTGAAAAATAAGGGAAGAGGTCACTTGGAAGGTCTACGCGTAGATGAAAGGGCAGTAAAAGACAGTGTTAGGACGTGAAATGGATTTATTTGGGTTCAGATTGGCGATGTATGTTGCTGGTGTTAATCTGAGCATGATCTTTCTGGTTTTATAAACGTTGGGTAATTTTTGTCCAGATACACGATTATTGGCTTCTCAAAATGATTCTACTTCATGCAGTTGGCTATGGAATTCACGAAACCTTACGATTAGTCAATTTAGTCGAATAACTGGATTTATGCATTCGTAATTTTATGTTAAGTAACATTTTCGCATATTCCTTGCACTGAACAACAAATGCAATTAATAAAATACTCTAATATACACATAAGTACACTGCATCGCCCCACACGACCTACCCCACACGCTCTGTCTGGTATGTACTCCAATGTATACTTTCTGTTGCAACACATGTATCTGTCTATATACAAGGTGGTTCAAATATGACCGGGACGATTTGTGTGTAAATCTGGCGACATCAGTCCCGGTCATATTTGAACCACCTTGTACGCTCTGTTATTTAATATCAGCAAGCTTACAGAACGTCACTGACGTCGTGGCGGATGTTTGTATGCATGCTGCAGAGTGTAATACAAACGGCTGCCAGCTTCTACTGGAAGAGGCTCACTGTCTTATATTTTTGGTATCACAGAATTGTGGGCTTTTACTTGTAGACTTTATGCATTAGAATTTTAACGGTTTAATGTTTCAAAGATGAGATTTAGGGCGATGAATACCTGAAGTGGAGTGTAGTACTTGTGAAACTTTGTGTTTGTAGACTATCTGAAGGTGGCGCTCAGGTGCCATAACACTTAGGGTTGACACTTATCATGAATCGTGTTTTATGTTGGGTATTTCATTTTATTTTATTAAGTGCATTTGTTGGTCATAATACTGATTTATGCGTTCATAAGTCTGGACCTAGAATACTTTTCATCATTCTTCAGCAAGACCATACAAATGAGAAGGTGCTTTCATCTGCCCCGAATATGCAAATTCATGAGTCCAACTTCATCAAATGAGCTATCTCGTATGCCGCCATCTCATCATACAAGAGTAATACGATTGTGTATTCATGTTTGCGTATCTACAGAAAATGTTAACCGCTGTTTGCTCATCCAAATTTGTTTTCTAGCACAACACTTTGCATGTACTGCGCAAAGTTTATCTTCCAAGTAGCTTGTTAGCCGATAGTTTCTCCCGACTGTTTATTTACTAACGTAAACAGGCCGTACAGTCAGGAGTGAAAGGTGAACCAAAGAATAGTACATCACGAACGTTAAACCGTCTCAGTATCTTCCTCTTGAAACTGGATTATTATTGTGATGAAGGGTAAATATTCTAAGAACTACGTTTTATATACAGTGGCTATCGCTATTAGACTCTTATATAGGTACCTAAATCTAGAAGAATGAGATGGGCTGGACATGTGGCGCGTATGGGTGAGGAGAGGGGGCGTATAGGGTTTTGGTGGGGAAACCGGAGAGAAAGAGACCACTGGAGAAACATAGGCATAGATGGGTGGATACCAGTAGGAAGGATCTCCAGGAGGTGGGATGTGGGTATATGGACTGGATTGGGCTGGCCCAGGTTAGAGACAGGTGGCGGACGCTTGTGATTGCAGTAATGAACCTTCGGGTTCCATAAAATGCGGGGAATTTCTTGACTAGCTGCAAAACAGTTAGCTTCTCAAAAAGGACTTTGCACCATGGAGTAAGTAAGTATATAGGTACAGTACCTAAATTTAGACGGAAAGTCGTGTGGCCATCTCCAGCGTCCGAAACGGTTGTAGGTGCATAACTTCATGTTCCAGGAAAAAGTAATTTTCACAGCCACGTCCGTTGGAACCTCAAATCTCCCTTTGTGACTTTTGTGTGACTTATTAGTCATTTATTTAAGATTTATTAATTCTAAGTGTTATTTTTAAAAGTAATTAAATTTTTTTCTATATTTCGAAATTCTAACATGATTTTCGCACAAAATAATGCATACTTGCAAATAAAATTTTTCCTGATTTGACGACATTAATTTCACCCAATGTGTAATGACTGTAAAGAAATCTGAGTTTAGTGTAAGGTTCTCATAAATTAGTGCACATATAGCAAAGCTAGACTTCTATTTAGTGCTAGACGTTACAGCACAGAAATATATTGCGACCGACAGATATGAAAGTAGTGTTGTTTATACAGGGTAGTTTTATTTATGCATGGGCTTCGTTTGTCGCCATAACAATAAATATAGCAAAAAGCTTGTAAATATCTTTCTCCTTAATGAATAGCCATAGCATAATATATTAAAGCAAAGAATGTTAGATCCTCAGAACATCACTCTTGAGACGACGCAAACTTTTATAGTCACTACTTGCTTGCGAATAATATATATTTAATGGAAAAACTTTATTGCTGTATTTAGAATGTATACAGGATTGAACGAACATCACATTTCGGGGTGTTTCATATAAGACCTCTCCTATTATAGCATTTAAGAGAACATAAACTGGCAATATTTCACCTTGAGACCTCCAAATTTTACAGATATCTGGTATTTTCGCACAAACACACGTATGAAATATAAGTTAATTACCAAAGTTATACGTGTCTATATTTTTGTCAGTAATATCTTTGATATCAGTATCACAAGGTTCTGTCTTACGTTCAAAATATACTGTTCATTTTCAAAATTTTATATGGTCTGATTTAAAGAGTCACAAAATCTGCAGTCACTAGCGGGCCTACAACACCAACGATATTGCGTATGGGTATCGGTATTTATGCGACATTAATTGAACCGTGTTTCTGAATGTATTTCAGGACAAACACAAAATGAACACATTAACGCATTTTTAATTTAAATATTTTCAGGATACCTGTAAAATCTGACAAATGTAGCTTTGCTACATTTTTCCTTTTCAGTAGCCATGAATATTTTAGGGAAGCTTTTAGTACTTTCAATTACCAACCACTCTGAACGCATATACCCAGTCACATTAGTCCATTACCAACCGCTGTCAAACTGAAATTCCTATAGGTCTGCCTGCCTGGCAGATAAAATTTTCATTACTACATTTTCGGAAAAGTTTTTGTGTACAATAAAGTACTCAAATCACACTTTACTTAAACGTAATTCAAGCGTCCTAAATTGAAAGATGTTAATGTTAACCGAATTTAGAACGTTAATAGGACGCAATGTTGTTGTACAAATTTTAAAAATGTGACGTTTAGATGATATTCATACCGCGTTTTATTAAAATAAGCCAGCTGTTTAGAAATTGTTTTCTGGGGACAAGGAATTGTGTAACTGCGGTTTGGTAGGCGTGAGAAAGTTAGGCTGCAAGAGGAGAATAAAGACTGACAGCCATAAAGGAAGATGTTATTGCTGCTTTTCCTGGTTCCTGTTGTTATACAAAGTTAATGAAATATCGCTTGTCGCAAAATACTACGTGAAGGTTGAGATAAAATTGTGCGACTTGCCTCATGCCACCACTCACAGTACATTTGTTAACACATGTCGTAAGGAACGTAATAATAAATTTAGCGACGTAGTTTAGTAGCTCAGGCTGTACAGTCCGTAAACTACGTGCTGGATGACACAGGATTCATGGTTAGGCTTCAGGCAGGGATTACTCTTCCCTCTTGTGCCCAGACCAACTCTGGAATCTATCTAGTCTCCCACCCAAGGGCGCGGGGTTAAAGCGGCCGGAATCTGACGCTAACCGCTCATATCCATTCAGTGCTTAAGATTCAGAAGCCTGGAGGTGTATCTCCAAAAGGGCGACGAGGGCTCACAGTGGATTGTAGTGTTAACCAATTTAATTTTAACCTTTAAAAACAGTGGTATCTGTTACCATGTGCTTTGACATTCCATTTGTGCATTTTACTCATATAGGGTATTTGTGCGCTGTGTACAATTTACAGAAGAAACCTCTTAAATTTTTGACTTTGTAATGGACGCTCAGTTTGTTTTCTGTGAAATAGGAACTGATTTTTTAAAATGTGTTATTTTTATGAGCCATATGCGTCAGAGGGCTAAGAATGTGTAGATTCCTGTATGGGGCACTGAAATAACTTGAGGTCCAATCCTCCTACCTTCATCACGCAGAATAAAACAAATCAGCTCTGTGTTAGAGGTCATTAGTGTTCCGGCGTCACTTTACGTTAATTGTTCTGCCCCTTTCTAGAGTGCCATTGTTCTAAGTTTCTCATTATCTTCGCTGGTTGAGACGAATTATGAACAGTTTGGCGCCGACATTAATTCTTGCTGCAATGTGAGGAACGTCGGATATTAAAGGATTTAATTTTTTCACGCGCGCTCTCTCTCTAACACACACACACACACAAAGTGAAAGTGTAAGAAATAGACACAACAGGTTTGTACAAGAAAGGTCGTAACGGGCCGACACATGTGCAGCGTCGTTCGGGAATCTAACCCTGCAACATGCGACGCAGCGTATGCGTCGTTAGGCGCCGAAGTGCTGAGTGAAGTAATTAGTGTTGAACGTATAGTATGGAGTAAAACAATTACTTCCACCCAAGCCACACGCACTATTATGTACCCAGTCACAGAGTTACATTTCCTCAGAGACTGCGTCACGGATCCGAAGCTTAGAAACTCTGAAGAACGTTGATACAGTTAAATGAAGCTATAGTGTGATATTCCCGCTGTCGAGTGTTGGAGATTCCAGCGGATGAGCGCACCTCAGTTGGGAAAAGTCATCTGTTGCAGGGTGGGAAGGGGGGGGTTCCTAATTTGGGGAGGTGCAGTACTTCATACAAGAAGTTGCTAGGATCTGTGCTTGAGAATTGTAAATCATACAGATAACGTTGTTGTTTCTAACCACAACTTAAGCTGTTACCTTACGAATTGGCTGTCTGTATGTTGGGGTGTCGTAAAAGTTTTCTTTACCCACATACTGTGACTTAGAAGTCGTGGAAGGTAAAGAATATTTTTAAATTCTTATACTGTTTACTTTTCAATTCAGCGCAGTCTTAGGACCGCTTCTACCTCAGGTTTACAGGTGCTCCTTTACACACTGTTCTGGTTTATACAGATAAAGTTGCTTATTAGCGTCTTCCTTCGTCATGGTATGGAAGGTTTGTTCGAAACTTTTTACCAATGTACGTCGTCATAATTACTTTTCTTCGCAGCATAAACCTAGCGTTGCTATTCCTTCAACGTTTTCCTCCAATAAATTTACCGTGTAATCTTGGCTTATAAAATATTTAATTATCGGCGGGGATAGCAGTTTTGTCTAAATTAACATCTGGGTAGGGCTGTAGACGATGTTGCTAGGAACTGAAAGAAAATGAATGCATTGAACTTTTCTCTCAAAATCTTCACTTTATAGCTCATAGAATTTTATATATGATCATATACGTGAAGACAGGCGCTACAGGAATAAAAAAAAAAATTGGCCCTAATGGGGCACAGAATGGCCAGTCTTTCCGTTTATAGGTTACGTATGGAATATGCTATGGAGAATTCTCTCACGGGACACGTATTAAGTAATAGATTTTTACGGAACTTCGCTACATACACTGCTGAATATAGCGCCTCTGTTTACAGCGTTTCCACGACGTCATCCAGTTACGTCTTTCTTCAGGCGAGAGCAGTAAACAACAGACAGCTGTCCTAAGTGAAAAAATTCAGTCTCCTTCAGATGAAAAACACATTCCTAAATATTCAACGTGCATTTGTTTCTGTAACTGAAAGAAGGGGCAACACATAAAGCTTAATTTCTAAACCTATGAATTTCTAGGTACACAAATCTGTTAGTTTTGCTCTTGTCATTTTATTCCACTGTGGTGAAGAAATTATAATTCAAGTCAGACTCTGCATAACTCCATCACCCCCTGGTTTTTGTCTTTGGACGTATATCAAAGATGTGGCGTAGAAAATAAAGCAGGAGATTTATTGTATCGTCGCAATTGGATGGCGCAACCCATATGAAAACAATCCTAAAGAACTTAGAAATGCTAGTAACGCATTAAGAGATGTGCAAGAATAAGTTCTATGTCTGGGTTTTGTCATTTTGAGCTTTTATTGCACATTTAACATTAAGACATTTATTCTTAGTTTCTCACATCCTTGTAACGATAAATCTGTAAACACTGAGAATCGGACTTACGCTGGTGTGATTTTTTCTGACAGGAAATGAATTCAGTAATAATCTCTGGTTTAGACACTATATTTTTCTGTATATAATGACTCACTATGCTAACAGTTCTAGTACCTGTGTGACTGCATTTTATATGAAAGGCGAACTATACATTTGCTAGATTCAGAACTATTCATTCACTCATGTTGCCAGTAAAACTAGTAAAATATTAAAATATTCTACTTCACTCTCTTCTTAAAGCATTATTGGTACTTGTAAATGTAGGCAGTTGTATAGTAAATTGAAAGTTACTTTCATTTGAAGTGTGATGTGTGTTTTATTAGGTAGGTAACCAAACTTTTAAAGGAATCTACTGTCGAGTGCATATAGCAGAAAGTAGCGGTGATAGGTGTCTTCGAAACGTTGGTGGTTCATTGTAACAGACTACACGATGTCTTATGCAAGCAGAGAGTAGTCTGCATGTTCACCTCCTTCAGAATATCAAATTTCAGTTGCAGTTAAGACCTATCAGGGAAGGAAGATAGAAATATTTAATTTCATCACCTTTTATGGAACTGGAAGTTTCCTAATCGTATTCAAAAGAGTCCTAATTTGTCCCAATTCTGATACAGATAAATGCAGTCTGATCCTGAGTTAAGACATCCTGTTGTGTCTGAGTAAAATAAAACCAAGCCAATCACGACTGACGTTCTACAACCTTATTTAAATGTATTCGATATCGTTACTTACTTACTTACTCCAATGTGCAGAGTCCTTCTTGAGAAGCTAACTGGTTTGCAGCTAGTCAAGAAATTCCCAGCATTTCACGGAACCCGAAAGTTCATTACCGCACTCACAAGCGTCCGCCACCTATCTCTATCCTGGGCCAGCCCAATCCAGTCCATATACCCACATCCCACCTCCTAGAGATCCATCATAATATTATCCACCCATCTACGCCTACGTCTCCCCAGTGGTCTCTTTCCCCCCGGTTTCCCCACCAAGACCCTATACACTCCCCTCTCCTCACCCATACGCGCCACATGCCCAGCCCATCTCATTCTTCTAGATTTTATCACCCGCACAATATTGGGTGAGGATTACAGATCATTTAGCTCCTCGTTATGCAATCTCCTCCATTCTTCCGTTAACTCGTCCCTCCTAGGTCCAAATATTCTCCTCAACACCATGTTCTCAAACGCCCTCAGCTTCCTTTCCTCCCTCAGTGTCGATATCGTTACAAAATATTTTTCCATAATCCATTTTAATATTGTGTTATGATATTATAGAGTTATAGAATATTTAAAGATCAATAAATCTCAAGTAATGGGAGTTTACAAGAAACAAACCCTTTGCTTCTTGCAGATTGTGGAGGACTGGAAGTACGTATCAATGGTACTTGATCGCTTCTTCCTCTGGGTGTTTACACTCGCTTGCATCGGTGGAACGTGTGGCATAATTTTCCAGGCGCCATCACTTTACGACAAACGTGTGCCCATTGACCAGCAGCTGTCAACCATTCCCCTGCGCAGGAACAACTTCGAGGTGCCACAGTCCACTGATGTATCCTGGAATCGAATAAATAATATATAACTGTAAGATCACAACGTTGCATAGATTACACAGGCAATCTTCTTATAACACTAATAATGGTTCATGAGTTTAAAAATAAATGGAATATTATTAGGAATAACGCGACATTTGAACAATATCGATACATTTTTTATATTCTCATACTGTGCATATTCTGAAGTCAGCTAATCAACCAACAAATTCGCTTAATAAAATACAATATGGAAAAAGTATCCAACTTCTACATGTTTCGGCACCTGAGTTACCGTCCTCAGGGATTCTTCTAGAACAGAAGGATACAAGTCCAACACGCTAATAGAGGTACTGAGTCATTCAGATGAGGGCGATGCAGTACCTACATTAGCGTGCTGGGCTTCCATTATTTTGTTCTAGAAGACTCCCTGAGGATGGCACTACGGTGCTGAAACATGTAGGAGTTCGATACTGGTCATGAATTGTGTTTTATTAAGTACATTTGTTGGTTGATGTATTGATTGATAATATCGATACATGTTTTTGGAAAAGTATTCACCAACAAATAGAATGTGTGTTAGTTGAAGAATAAAAGACCAACTTGATGTCACTTGTTATTTTACGTAGTATTTCACTTCTTATGTGCTGAACATGTTTCGGACATTAATATATCCATAATCAGGAGCTTGCTTCTATTCTGTTGAAATACCACGTTGGTCGTATTGTTCTTGGTTCGATGTGTGTTGGAGTTTCGGTGCTTCAGCCTGCAACACGGATACCACTCCAAATCAAACCACACCGAAACTCCAACACACATCGAACCAAGAACAATACGACTGATGTGGTAATTCAACAGAATAGTCGCAAGCTCCTGATGATGGATATATTAATGTCCGAAATATGTTGAGCACATAAGAAGTGAAATAAAATAACAAGTGACATCAAGTTGGTCTTTTATTCTT
>Ga0123355_10007059_pt1 | contig 16736 bp, 8 predicted proteins | sample TergutEmb28metaG_3_FD_89872 | JGI IMG/M metagenome (GOLD analysis project Ga0123355, IMG submission 89872) | Embiratermes neotenicus P1 segment gut microbial communities from Petit-Saut dam, French Guiana - Emb289 P1 | ecosystem: Host-associated > Arthropoda: Insects > Digestive system > Gut ...
TATTAACGGCCGAAACATGTTGAGTAATGAATGAATATTAAATAATAAAATAAGTGGCATCAAGTTGGTTTTTCTCTTTACGCAACTATAAAGATGATGCACGGTCCAATAAACATAAGATTCATACCTGTATCTTATGTAACTTGCAGTGGAGGTAGCTTTGCTGCTCTGACTTCCGATACTGAAGCCAAAGCCCAGGATAGTAACGTCTTCGCAAATCACCATAGAAAGGTTTGGTCATTTGCATTTTCTCAAAATCTACCTGCAAATATAAACAACACAGGAAATGTACTTATAGCCTTAACACTCAGGCGTGTTCAGGTTACCAAGATTGCCATGAAAAAGCAATGCATATTAAGTATTCTATGTGTGTGCCTGTATTCTTGCTTTGGTAATTCAGCATGCAAAATGCACATGTCATATATTGTCATCCATGACCTGTCTGGCGCTACCATTTTTTGCTAAATTATCCCATAAATAGCACGGCTTTAAAAAAAATTAGAGAACATATTGTTTGTGTTTTGATTTTCTCTGCAACTTTTATCTGAAACATTCCTCATTGTAAGAAGAATTAAGTGAGATATCATAAATGTACATCGGTCTTCATGTACAGTACCGTTATTCTTGTCAGATTTGAATGAAACTTCAATTTTCTCAACAGATTGTCACAAACTACTCAACTTTAATGAAAATCTGTTTGTTTGGAGCCGAATATTTCTGTGCGGACGGAGAGACATGACAGCTAATATTCACTTTTCACAATTTTGTGAACGTGCCTACAAATCCATAACAACTCTTTAAACTACATCTTTAATGACTTTAATGAATTGAAACACAAATTTTAAATAACCGCAGACAAATACACGTAAGGGTATAACAGCAACATTAGCTATCATACAGAAAGAACAGCACTCACATGAACATAGTCTTTCATTTGGGCTTTCTTCTGATCCTGTTTCCATTTATCCTCTATCCATGAAGCTAGCTCCAGTGTCAGCAATTTCCAGCGATGTGCCACCATCACTTCCCATACAGGTGATGAGTCAGTGACACTGAGGTAAGCCAGTTCTTTCTGGCAGTAGTTTGATTCCAGTGCCTGCAGACATCACATCAGTGTTGTGAAACAGGGAACAGCATTATTGTTATTATTATTATTACTACTACTACTACTTCACTTAACAAATTCAGGCAAGAGTCAAAACATCTTGACGAGATGAATAAACACTGCTTTCTTTCTGTGAAAAAAGATAGTAGTACTCATGAAGTAAAACAGTCCACATTTAGCCTGCCTTCCAGCCTCAAATACAAAAGATGTCTATAGTGCATAATATGTGTATTCTATACCAACAGGAGAATAGCACTGTCTGAGAAACACTGCAACTTGAGGTCAGTTAGTTAAAATGTTGACCTTGCACTTAAGAGGTTTGCTGTGTTTCAACATTCACATGCCTAGGCACTGCAGCACTCACCAGTGAGACACCTATCCCGCTGAGAGATACAAACAGCTCCATGTGGCTCTTCTCTGCATCAACATTGCTTCTTGCCTGGTATGCTATCCTTTCATCTTGTGTAAATAACAGTACCCTCTGGGGGCCTTCCAGATAGCTGACCCAGTACACAGTCACTTTGTCTTTTCTCGTCTTCTTCAGTGAGAACGTAACACCCTGTGTAAAAGAATCCTACATTATGTAATTTGAATTGGAATTTATGTACATTTTATGACTCCAGAACAGAGTAATACCTTGGATACAGAACAAGCCATGAAGCTATTTCATACATGAAGCAGTTTCTGATAGAACACTGTTAGATTAAAAAGGATATTGCTTAATTCATCATTCTCTAGTGAGATGAAAGTATTCCCTATGGAGATGAATGAATGAGCATATAAATAATTCATTACGGCTGACTTAAAATGTTTAGGGTTATCACTTAAATTTTTTAATACTTTGTGGCAGACTGTTAAACACTGTCATGTCAGTTAAGCAGACTCCTTTTTGATTGAGTGAAAAATTTTATGAAGGTTGGTGAAAATTATATATTTGTCCGCTATGTATGTTACATACATCAGGATTTAATTTGAAGTTATTTTTGCTGTAGTCTGTATCACAAGACACAGAGCTTCCACATGCATCCCTCATTCCCTGGTGTTCTCATTGTTCAGACATATGTAACAGTATTGTGTGGCTGGACTGCACACTGAAATTCACACATTTTCCATGTGTTCCGACAGTGTAAATGTCGTCTGTTTTTTAAAATTCTCACGGACTCCTGCCTGGCTTCTTCTGCCTTCTCTACAGGCAAGGATAGAATTGCCTTTTCCATACCGGTCAGGATGTCTTCAATGGGTGTAGACCGTGGCTTCACTTCAAAGTTGAGACCTTTCTGTAACAGGGAGGACACTGCTTCATCTAGTTTTTTATCGCTAAGGTTGATCACCGTTTCTTTTTCGTTCTTGGTGATAGGATGTTGTTTCTTGTGGAGTCGTGTAAATTTCTTGATTTGTCTGGCCTTGCTGTCTTGTCCCGCACACATGGCTTTGTTCAATATGAGTTGGTCGATCTGGGACCAGTCCATTACAGAGAGTTGATTGGCTATGCGTAGGTGTGTACTCAGTAGTTCTCAGGAGGTAATATCCAGTTCTCATCTGTGTAAACGTCATTTCTTAAAACATAAAAATTAATGGGTACATTTTCACCAGTTACTATAATTTTATATTCATTACTGTTACCATATTTCCTTTAGTCACTGCTATCAATACGCCTCCTATTTTTATGATGGGCACTGCTGGTGACCATATTTACTGCAGTTTTTCATTAATGTCAATGTTCCTCCCACTTCACCAGTTAATGCCCCTGTGACATTATTAATACCACACACATACCTACATAACTACAAAGAGACTGAAGGATGCAAAAGCCAGCAAAGTAGAAGGTTGTTGTGAACTCATTCAGAGTTTACAAACCTTGAGAAAATAGAAAATAGTAAGAGAGGTTAACACAAATTTTGGATATAAAAATCCTAGGCTACTTCATGTATCATGCCTGTACTTATTCATTCATTCATTCATTTATGGAGTATTCACTGGCTTATCCAAGAGAAGAGTGAAAGGGAAGATCATTGCAACACGTAATGGAGAAACCCATTTGAATGGTAACGGCAGTGCTGACTTCATTTCTTATAGGTGGGAATGTACTTCAAGATGTAACACAGAGCATTTGGTGCTGAAAGCTGTTATTATTCAGAATGCTTGCAACAAAAGTCACTAACCCTGCTCTGCTTCATTCGTGACAGACTTTAGGTTAATGCACGTTAATATGTATTTTATGGATTGCCAAACTGTTAATGTATTTCGGTTAACATATGTTACATCCTGAATATTTTGGTAAATTTAGGCTTATAGGGGTAACTTACACCCTTTGAACAGAAGTCTGGAAGTGTGCGTGTAAATGTTCGGAAACCCATAGATTAGGTCGATCTCATGTGACCTGATCCCCTTACAGACCACTGCTAAATTCGTGAGATTGAGACAGCATGCCCCTCAGGGGCTGATTACCCTTGTAATTCAACCTGCTGCACAACAGATTTAAAGTCTAAGATATTCAACAAACAATAATGAACATGCCAAAACTGACAGACTAAGCAATCACTTCATAACTTGTTGCCTTCAGTATAACTCTCCGCTCCCCATCACTTCAGTTCAGATATACTCAAAAGCAGTACCTGTGGTTTTTGCTCATCTGATTCCGTATCATCACTGCTACTGCTGCCATCTTGCAACGGAGATTTTGGAGTTATTCTCTTCAGACTAGCTGACAGCTTAGCTGTGACAGTTGGTGTGCTGGTCACAACAGATGGCTGCTTCACTGTATGGAAACTTACACGTTCTTGTCCATAACCATCCTTAATAAAAATAAAGAGTTACTGTTTTTGTCACTAGTTATATACCAGCCAAAGTTCAATGAACTTGAAGACTCAAGTCTTCTGGGATGTAATACTGTGTTATTGGGTAAGTAGTTAGTAACTTTTCGAAGGATCATGGTGTATCCATCTACCTCTTGAACTGGCTGACCTCCACAGAAAAAGGCGTCACTCATCCCACACAATCTCACATCCCAGAACACTCAAGTCTTCAGTGACACCACTGTGAAACACTCAAATCTCATAAAACACATAATTAATTAGCAATTGCTAATTGTGCAATATGTGGGCTGGGTAGCTCAGTCAGTATAGCGACTGACTGTGGGCTAGACGGTCTGGGATCGAATCCCGGTGGAGACGAGATTTTCCACCCATCCAGACTGGCCCTGGGGCCCACCCAGCCTCCTGTAAAATGGGTACCGGGTCTTTCCCAGGGGTAGAGGTGGCCGGGGTGTGGGGTTGACCCCCCCACCCCCATCGAGTGCCAAGGTCCTATAAAGAGTAGCTATACCTCTACTCACCCTAAGGGCCTTCATGGCCTATAAAAGGGGTGAAACCCACTAATTATGCAATATGTCAATTTGTGACAATATCCACATTCTTACTAAACATGTAACCAAATCCCATGAAGCAGAGGCCTTATTTATTTATGGTTTTTAAGAACGTTAATAGCTAAAATTATATAATATTGATGTGTGCTGAACAAGCACTGAAAAGGACAGGATGTGGAAAGCAGAGTTCAGGACCCAACTTATGCATTCAACTGAAGGAAATTAGGAAGGACAGAGTCACCACGGTTAAGGATCAAACCAGGTGCCTCACAACAGAATGTTTCCTGAAAAGCTGACACCTGTTCAGCCAGCCACAAAATTCTATTTCATTTTTAAAACCAAAACCTTCATGTCATGTTCCAAAAATAATAAAAACCTAGCTCACTGGCAGCAACTCTGGTGAGTTCAAAACCACCAACACCAAAGCTTCAATCCCCTCCTATCCTTACAACTTACAGCTGAAGAATCCACTCACCACCATCCTCTCACATCTGCTAAGTCTTGTAAATTAACAAATTCCAAGAATCTTGTCCATATATTTGTATATTCTTATACATCCCTTTTCACATTAGTGACATAATCATCTTTGGAGTCAAAAAATGTTCCAATAAACCAATCTGAAAAGTGTGCTCAGCTGTGTCAATCTATGTCCATTTCTACTCTGTTAAAATTAATGGGCTAATAAATAGGTGACATCAAATATGACTCAACTACTTCGTAACTGTCCATATGTTTGTGACCTTCACCTTCCAGAACTCAGCAACAAATCCTTTTGATTTCTTGTTGTAGACATTCCAAAGCAGAGACCGCTCTTTGGAGGGATCATCCCATGTATACAACATCGACTGATATGGACTCAGCAGGACCACCTGAGAAAAAGCACACAAGTATGTAAGTGCACTACCTATTAGCAGAATACTGAGCAACAGACATGCTGCCACAACACCCTGTTAATATAAAGGAATTATTTTGTGAATGTTTTTAAAATGACTTTAGCAAGGAACAACATAGCTCCCTGAGGATGATCTCAGGATCAAAATATGTCGGAGTGATTTTAAGTGTTCTAATGTGAAATTTTATGTAAGTGCATTTGTTGGTTGATAATTAAAGTGAAACTGAGCAGCTTCTTTATGGAGAAGACATAAAAGTGTCAAGATACGGCATGTTTAAAAACATTATGACACTGAAATTCACGCCTCTAATTTTCAAAATACATGATGATACAAACTATAATGTCCTAACACAGAATTTGCTAGTGTCACTCCCACTGCATACACATCACAAGCATTTTGGTATTACTGGTGGCAGTATTCTAAAAATTACAAAGGCAGAATGGCCCATGGTGGCATAACATTCATACCCAAGAACTATACAAATACGTATGATGGAAACAATTCAACAAGACATGATATATAATTTTGCAAGTGACAAGAATCATATGATATTCATACATTCATACAAGTTAAATACATATGAAAGCAAATTCCTGTCATGTTTGATGCAAACCCAATATCATTGCCAGGATACTGAACAAACACAGGCTGCGTTTTGTCACTGGTAGAATACAGGGAAATAAAATATGCAACTGACAGAAAGAAAAGGAATATGAGGACTACTTCAAAAAAAAAAGAGAAAGAGATAAGAGTGTGAAAGAAATAAAGGAGTGAGAGCTCAACAGTGACGAAAGTGTGGTAATGTAAAGGAATGTGAAAGACGAAGTGGAGGATGGGACATGTAGAATAAAGAAACTCTCATAAAACGAATGGGAAAGGAGTACAAAAGAAAGGAGCAAATATAAAGGTACAAAATGAGTAATACACCAGAATAATGGGGTAAGGAACTGTTTTAACCTGAAGAGGAAGATCAAAAGAAAGAGCAAAAGGTATCAAAATATGATGGGAGGAAAAAGTTTACAAATTTGGGAGGTCAAAGGAATGAGATATGGGCACAAAAGGGATAAAAGGTGTGAGCAATATGGTCATCATCTTTTGACAGGTAATGTGCTAGTTATTTCATAACAGTGAACTGAATTTCCATGCATCTACAGGGCATGAATCTACAGCTACATGAATAAAAACGTACTTCTAAAATAATATCATAAAACTGTGTCCAGTGCATTTACAAGTCATGACAACTAATAAATATAGCAGAGTTTAATTCATCAAATGATGCAGAGGAAAGGCAGTCCAGTGCATAATTGTTAGCTGCCAATTCCATATGATACAGCCAGGTCCCTGTCATATTCAGTCATCTTAACTCACCTGTCCCAGATCCTGCTGATGAATTTTGAGAAACAGGTCTTCACACAGATTGTCAACACGTACCGGAGTGTCGCCCACACAATAGCAGCGGAACGTGACTGTGAAGGGCTGCTCACCCCCTCCGCTCACATCCACACACAGACCAGCCTGCTAATATATATATGTGTTAGCAGCATTTGGTTAAAACATTATGTGATCTGTTCCTGAGTTTACACGGCCAGTAACATGAATACATTATGCTGCATGTTCCTGAGTTTACATGGCCAGTAACATGAATACATGATGTGGCCTGTTCCTGAGTTCACACAGCCAGTAACATGAATGCATTATGCTGCATGTCCTGAGTTTACACGGCCAGTAACATGAATACATGATGTGGCCTGTTCCTGAGTTCACACAGCCAGTAACATGAATGCATTATGCTGCAAGTCCTGAGTTTACACAGCCAATAATATAAATGCATTACATTGCATTTTCCTGTATTTACACAGCCATTTAACATGAATACATTATGTTGCATGTTCCTGAGATTAAACAGCCAGTAACATGAATACATTTTGCAATGTTCCTGTGTTTATGCAGCCAGTAATATGAATACATTATGCTGCATGTTCCTAAGATTACATAGCCAATCCCTTTAAAACCTCACGAATTCACAGCCTGAATACATCACAAGTAAATAGAGAGTTTCTATGTGCAACATAAAACATATTACTGCCTTATACATCAATGACCATCTTCCCAGTGTTAAAGCTTGATCCCACTCTCAGCAACTCAAAGCAACACTTACACCTTTATGTACATCTGATCCCACTCTCAGCAACTCAAAGCAACACTTACACCTTTATCCATGCGCAGCACAGTCTGGTGAATGTGTGTTATAGGGAAGTGCTGTGACACCACTTTGCTGTCCCGATACTTCACATACATCCTCATGGAGTCTGTATCAGGCCAGAAGGGAACACACTGAAAAGCGTAACGTTTAAAATACATTCATGATCAATCACTAAAGCAAACACCTTGAAAATGACCCATACAGGCCAAACATGTTGGAGGTTTAATACAATTCTGGAAATCTGAAACTCCTTATACTTATAGTCCATTTGTTTCAAAGAATTGTTAAGCTGTTCAGGGTAAAAGACAATATTACACTCATTAATTAATGAAAGAACATGACTTTATCTGCACCAGGCATTTCTCAGGTTTCTATTTTGACTACGCCATTTTTTAAATAATTAAGATATTCTGAGGTACAGTGTACTACCAAAGAGAAATACATGACTTCCAGAAATAGATTACTTTCAACAATGACTGTCTCCTGGGTACACAGTTCTTTTCAAAAGCTGACAGGTATTCCTCCCATTAAATTATTTCACAACAAAATTCCAAAACAGCTAAGACATGCATGCCCCCCTCTTCCCAACCCTCCCCCCAACACAGACAAATTTTTCTAGTCTCACACACCCAAAATGGTAAATATCTGGACAAGTCAAATCAGACTTTCAATATTAATTACTCCCTGGCCTTTTACTGTTTCAAATAAGACTTATCATTAGTACACAATGGATTAATAAATTGTTATTTGAAGATAGCTGTTTTGTGGTATATGCAAACATCTACACTGATGTTGGTAGAGGTAGTAGAAACCTTGAGAGGCACAAGCAGAAGATCCTCAGACCTCAAAGATTTTAGTTGTGTCATTGATAACATACCAAATACACCAAAGACTCATGCATATCTCACTTCTTTAAGCAAGCATTATCTCATAAACCCAATTTACAGTAAGACTGTACAGTTGCAGTCTGCTCAAAATATGCACAGTGTCCACACACACTCTTCATACGCTGACACCCTCAATATCATCTTTCTTGTTGCACCATGCATTTTGTAGAATAACTTTAATTATCACAACAACTAATGCACTTATATAAAATTTCACATTAAAAACACTTAAAATCACTCCAATATGTTTCGATCATAACATCATCCTCAGGCAGATAAGTCATTCCTTGCTAAAGTCATTTTAAAAATACTCATTAATTAATTCCTTGTATTAATAGGGTACTGTGGCAGCATGTCGTGTTGTGTAAGGGTACGTTGTAGAGAATGCCCCTGACTGTAGGTGTGCATAGTGTGTTACGTTGCGTGAGACTGTCTGATAGCCAGTCTCACACAACATAACACACTACGCACACTTATAGTCAGGCGCATTCTCTACAACGTACCCTTACACAACATGACATGCTGCCACAGCACCATATTAATACAAGGAATTAATGAATGAGTGTTTTTAAAATGACTTTAGCAAGGAACAACATAGCTCCCTGAGGATGATCTTAGGATCAAAACATGCTGGAGTGATTTTAAGTGTTTTAATGTGAAATTTTATGTAAGTGCATTAGTTGGTGTGATAATTAAAGTGACCCTAAATATTAATTACTGTGGTTACATTCCTGTCACTACCACAGTTACTAACATTGCTATAATATTTATTGTTTCTACAGTCTGTACGATCTGTTCCTGGTTACTGTAGTTGCTGCACTTTGTTAGATGTGTTAGTGTCACCCCCTACATCACAAATTTGTCTGTCTGCCATGCAGCTCTTACCAATTGCACAAAATAAAAAAAATTACAAATTTGAGGTTGTCTTCCATAGCATAAAATTCACAATACATTACAAACATCAATCCCACGGTTCTCAAGTTGGAACAACTGGACAGACATGATAAATCTGTACGAGTGTTCTTTTTCTACACATCATGCAACAAATGCACAATAAGTTACACACTTAGTGCCAAATTACTCATTTATTTTGAGTCAAGTTCTCACAGCAGCAAGTGTCAAGATTTTGTTCTTGTGGAACAGATGTCACATGGTTATATAGACAGGTATCAATGTAGCCTACCTGGACCTTTCTACCAAACCAGAGTCATACACCGGAATACTATCACCATCATTATTTTGAATGAATGCTCACCTGTCCTGGTGCCAGATCAATCCACAGATCTGCCCTCTCATTTTCTTCCATGAACCTAAGATGTTTCCTAGTGTCATTGACAACCAGAAAGTTAGGTAGGAGAGTCACTATACGTGTCAGAAGAGGGCACAGCTTTGACAGTATAACAGTTAGCAGGATTCGATAACAGCGCTTTCTTTCTCTGTCCTTGCACACTACAAGCCCTGTACAGCCCACTGTATCTAGCGAAAACGCAGAAGACCATGAAGAGTGATATGCTCGTAAGCGGACACAACGGCGACGTTGTTTCTTGTAACAGAACAGCAATGGCTCCTCCCCTTGTGCCTCATACACAACATCGGAGAGAGAAGCCTGTCAATAAAACAATATTATATTTGTATCTGTCAAACCAAAGAAAAATATGCAAATAATTACACATATCTTCCAGCCTGCAGATGGGCAAGGGGCTAGGCACTTGTCACTGTAAAATGTCACAAGTTACAACACACTACACAGGTACATAGACCGCTTGGAAGGCTTAGGTGTAGATGGGGGACAATATTAAAAAGGATTTTCAATAAACAAGATAGCAGGGTGTGGTATGAATTAATGTGGTTCTGAAAACAGACCAGTGGCAGGCTCTTTTGAATATGGTAATGAACCTCGCAGGTTTCAAAAATGCAGGGAAAGTCTTGACTAGTTGAGGAACTATAAGCTTCTCAAATTCTCAAAATTGATTTTGCTCCATAGAGTCATTTAATAAAATTTCCCATGTAGGAAAACTCAGACTTGCAAAGTTTGGGGGGTTTGCTCCTGATTTTCTCATGACCCAATTTAACAATGCCAGACAGTGACGTTTATAAGATATCAAATCTCTTTTCATATCCATACAGATCTGACAAAAATCGGCTTTGTTTAATGGGACTATCAAAAGAGGCCCTTATCTGTTGTGATTTACTGGAGAACTGACACACATTTGCTGAGACTAAGAGTGTGTGGGGCTCTACCTCCATTGCTCTATGTCTTTGAGACATGTTTAATTAAGAACAGGAACAGTTTTATCAATTATCCTTCTGACACTTACTCTGATCTGCAAAGGCAAGCCAGTCTTGTTAATTATCCAGTATGGGGCATGCAGGAACACATCACATGTTTCAGTTCGCTCGACACGGAGGCTCAGTCCCAGCTGTTTGTTGCCTCCTTCTGTGTCATACTCAGTTGCCATGGCAACAGTCTTCTCCTCCAGATCAGCTGTCAAGTTGAAAGACCCAATCCATGGGATTCCCAAGTAGACAGGAACCTAAGTGATACAGCATCATAAATTCTTTGCACTTTCAGTTCAGGTTACACCACTCTTCACATTATTTACACTCAACTCCATCCAACAAAATGAAACTGGACAGATACAATCATCCATACCAACAAACACACAATTTCCAGATGAATTCTTTGCCACTTCACATTTTCAATGATCTCTACTGTTCCTAGCAGTCAATGCCCACAAACCATAACCTAAATACTCACTGCTACAAATAGCTCAAATTTAATGTACAACTATCAGTAGCTATAAATACCTCGACATATATTTTATGCATCTTCAGAAGATTCAAGAAGTATATGTTAGTCTTTTCTCCTGCTTCAATGCGAACTTCGTACTTTATCGTCGGCACTTTTACTTCGATGGCATAAGGAAGTCTGTTGTGCGTGGCCAGTGGTGGCAGCAGTCGTATGAGATAATTAGGGATGGAACGTGATGCCCTGTTCATTGGTGCACCTTCAACACACAGCGCCTAAAATACAATTAAATGATTTCCAGTCAAATGATAGTGCAGCTGAGTAATTCTCCACAAAGGCAGTTCGCCACTGCTGCTGTTGTTGTTCTGCCAGGCGATAAACCAATTCTGGAAGCTTGCAGTTAACTTAAAGTCTCCTCTGGGTAAATGACCAACTTGATGCACAATTACATTGTATAAAATGTTTACTATTGTAATCCTCTACATGTTTCGAGCAGCACTGTGCTCATCATCAGGAGGTAGAATTGTGTTAGTACAGCATCTGGTATAGTACTCTCAGTAAGTGACCGTCTGGTGTGCACACCGGATGGCCACTTACTGAGAGTAACGAGAGAAACTCAGAATTATGCCCACATGGCTGGTATGGGGCACAAGTGATTGTTGAGCCCAGACACTGTAGTCAGTACAGCAACTACCTACAGGCTGAATGGTCTGAGGTTTAAATCTTGGCAGGGGCAAAAGGCTTTCCTCTTCTTCAAATCGCCCAGACTGGCTCAGGGGCCCACCCAACCTCCTACTCAATTGGCAACAGGGTTGTTTCCCCAGGTAAAGCAGTCAATATGTGAAGCTGACTGCTCACCTCCATCTACAGCTGACATGAAATATGAGTGGAGCCATAAATCAACTTCCTGTATATGCCTTTATGATGTGTACAGGGATAATATTACCTTCTCCATATGATTGTCAAAAAAAATGGTGATCATTATTTAAACACCAACAACCAGCTAATGTTTAAAACAGAGAACTCAATTTTCAAATATCTGCTGCACATGATTTGTGCTTGAAAGGTATAAACTGACTCCTTTAGTTACAAAGTTACTTCAGTGCAGCAACAAAATGAACAAACAGCACTCATACTACACAAGGTACTACATACCCTGACTGAGAAAACTGTAGCATCCTTCTCTTCTTTAGGTGAGCAGTAGATGTCCTTTGGAGTATTCAAGTCTGATGCTAGCTCCTGCCACCACAGTCCTGTCTCACTAACATGGTAACTACTGCAACCAGAAACAAGCGGATGTCAATGGTCACCATCACGTTCTACATTACATATTGGCGATAACGAAAAGTATATAGAAGAAACAGTGAATACAAAATTTCTTGGTTTAAAAATTGATAAACATATAAACTAGAAGAAACACATTGAGGAAATGATTCCTAAATTAAGTGGGAGCATGTTATGATGCCATCAGATCGATGGTCCTCATCAGTAACATTAATATTCTCAAATCAATTACTATGCATAATTTCACTCTGTTATAAAATACGGAATATTTTGTGGGGGTAACTCTTCCAGCAGTGGGAAGATCTGCACTTTATAAAAGAAAGTTGTCAGAATCACAGCTAGTGCACAACCCAACAACCCAGAACCTGTTGTAGAAGTCTATTTAAATAATTAGAGATTCTGCCTGTTCCATGTCAATATTACTTTCATTAATGAACTTCATTATCAATAATCAGGAAATTTTTGAAACAAATTCTCCTATACATAATATTAATAGAAGGAATAAGCGTCACATTCAAACATCAAATGCCAACCTATTTTGTTTTCAAACAAGCACATTCTATGCTGCCATAAGAATTTTCTACAGTTTACCACCCAGTGTGACAATCCTCAAGCGTGACAAGGCAAAATTTAAAGCAGCCTTAAGAAAATAGCTAGATTAACACTGCTTGCACTTTGTAGATGAATTTTTTTATGTGTAAAGTTGATATATAACACTGTTTTTGTTAAATGTTTATAGGACTTTACACTGCAAATTTGTATATATATGTTTTTATGACTTATTCCACATCCTGCTGTATTTATGACGCACTAATGGATCCACAGAATGTACGTACATACATACATACATACATAAAAACATATGTATGTATGTATGTACCTATGTACATGTGTGTGTGTTTATGCACGTGCATATGTGTGTGTGTGCGCACATGTGCGCGCGTGCGTGTGTGCATATGTATGTATTCAAATTCTTAAACACAGTAAGATGGACTGTGGAAATGTGTTCATTCACTTGCCATGTGAGAGTCAATGGAAACTGCCTGGAAGTGAGTGCAGTACATTTGATGCATCAAACACAAGATGAACAAACAATTTCTGACTAACCCAAGACCAGAGGTTCTCACACACGTGATACCATGCAGTTTCGAATAAGGATATTTCAAGAAACAGGGATATCATTTTCCATTTTAAATACCTTCTGTTAACTGTAATGCCCTTAGGATTGTCTTCACACACAATTGGATTTGATGCCATGCACAACATCCTTCTAAGTCAATTAGCTGCAAATACTGACAGCTCAAATATCAAACAAAAAATAATGATTACAGACAGAAAGGCATGAGTTCATACAGGAATGGAGACCAATGAATGGAGCAATAGGTGACACAAAGACATAGTGCAGGACATAGTGTGAACAGTCTCTGATGCATGTGTAAACTCTGAATTGTGTTATGTTATAAACCCTTGAGTTATGCTACGTGTATGAACTGATCTGTATTACTTTGTTAACACTGAGTTGTGTTACTGTTTTAAAGTGTGAGTTGAGTTATTTCTTTTAAACTCCGTGTTACTTGTATAAGCTCATAGTTGTGTTACTTGCATATACTGACTTGTGTTACTGTTGTAAACAATGAGTTTTGTTACTTGTGTAAACTCTGAGTTCATGTAAATGTATAGGTGTTAAAATGTGTATGGTGCAGACCTCTACCATTAATATGCAATGTTGGGTTACAAGGTACCTCCTATGAAAATATACGTAGAAAAGAAATTGTGAAATTATAAAGCAATAATCTTTGTTAAGTGGCCAGTAGATGTAATTTATCTTAATGGATGCCATTACAATACTTACTCTACATAAGCTGGAAGGATGAACAGCTTACAATGGTACGCCACGTACAGTGGAACACTGAAGGTTTCATCTGGCTCCACAATTGCAACTCTGATTGTATCTTCAAATGGATTTGTTGACTCTCCTACGTGCTCCACTCCAAGTGCATCCAGCACTGACTTCTTATAGTACAGTCCCATGGCATACGATGTTTCATTCTTCACCTTTATCAGAAAAGAAAACAATCCGATATTTTATAAGAGGCTTGAGCTTTGGACAGTGATACTGATGCAGCATCTACCATGTGGATTATGAAACTGTGAGGTCTGGAAGGTGGTCACTAATATTTTGTAGATACATGACAGCTTCATATGTGCAGTGTCATAATTAAGAAAACTACAATCTAAAACTGTATAACTGTATAATACAAAGTAGCTTCAACATGTTCCCGGTATCACTTTATTTCTGAGAAATACAAAACATTACGATCATTTAAGCTAAATTTCCTTCAAAGCAGCCCCATGTGCAACTACACACTTCTGCCAGCGACTGTAGAGGTGTTGGAAGCATTCCTGTAAGCCATTTTGAGAAAGCCCTTTCAGCCCTTCCATCACAATCTGAGTGATACAAACAGCATCACAAAAGAGCTGTCTCTTCACTGCTGCTCTCAGTTAAAGAAACATGTAAAAATCAGCTACAGCCAGGTCAGGAGAGTATGGAGGATGCTGCAGTGTTGTCACATTGTTCTTTGACCAAAATTGATCAGTGTGTTGAAGTATTCTCATAACAGAGAAACCAACTGTTGATTCTCCATTTTTCAGAGCATTTCCTACTAACCAAATCCCTAAGACGATGGAGGACGTCAATGTACATTTCTTTATTCGCAGTAGCAATTCCTGAAAATTAAACTAGCAAATTCTGTAAACAATTTCAAACTACTATGTATAATTTTTAATGACACTGCATCCTGGAACATGACACTCATCCTTTAAAATATTAACATAAAAGAAGTTCTGGAAAGAACACATCATGCTGCCCATGTGCCTCCAGAACACATGTAACTTATTTTCACTTTACATGGTTCATATCCATGCATTACTCAAATGAATACAACATTAATGCCAACAAATTAATATTAGAATTTTGATGAAGTTCTATTGCAAGGTATATTCCAACATGTTTCAGGGGTAGCAACAAGAATGCAAGAATAACTGCAAAAGTGTCAGAACCACTTCACTAGTGGAAATAATCACATAACCAGAGTATGAAATCACAGTTAAAAGGTAACTACAAAAATAAGTTTAAAATGTAGAGATACAAAGTTATTGCCAATTATACCGTAATTTAACAGATGGTGTGCACAGAAGGTGCATGTTGCAGGATACCCTGTAATAACACTATATCAAAATACTATTGTGCATTAGTTGGCATTAATAACTTATTCATATTATTGTTTTACACATATTAACATGATTGTAACATAAGGTGCTGTGCTACAAATCGGAAGGTCGCTGGTTCGATTCCAGATGGTGTCATTGGAATTTTTCTTTGACATAAAATCCTTCCGATCGCACTATAGCCCTGGGGTCGACTCAGCCTCTAACAGAAATGAGTACCAGGAGCATTTCCTGGTGGTAGAGACGGCCGGTGCATAAGGCTGACAACCTACCACCATCCTGTGCCGTTGTCATGTAATCTGGGAACCTTAACTTCCTGTAACCCTCTGCACCACTCCAGGCCTGTAACGGCACTGCTTTACCTTTACTAGTATTAGTGATTGATGAATGACGAAGTGTAAGGATTTGGAAAGAAATGACTATGGCTTCGTTGAGGTACTTCCCGACATTTGTCTGGAGGGACTGAGGAAAAGCCACTGAATTCAAGCCGGGATAACCATTGATCTGGCCGAGACAACAGTCAGATCTCTCTTGTAAACCCAGTAATCACAACAAATTTGGTCACATCTGTGTTGATATGTTTTAACTGCACTGGTTTGTCACTCGGTGTGCCCTTAATGGCCGCTTCTCTTTAAACGCACAATAAATGCCAAACTGTGGTCACTGTAACTAACACTCATATCATAGACTTTTTAAAACAATTATTTCAACAGATTTTTTTTCTATAGTAAAACCAACTAGATGCACTATGTATCAAATGTATTTTATTTTGGAATAAAACTCTACATGATTCGGATGGTCTTTCTGTCCATCATCTGGAGTTCAAGACTGTACATACAGCAACAGGCATTTATCAAACACATACTACTGCTAGTTGAAGAATAAAAGACCAACTTGATGTCACTTGCTATTTTATTTCACTTCTTGTGTGCTCAACATGTTTTGGACATTAATATATCCATCATCAGGAGCCTGCGACTATTCTGTTGAATTACCACATTGGTCGTATTGTTCTTGGTTCGA
>Ga0123355_10007060_pt1 | contig 16735 bp, 9 predicted proteins | sample TergutEmb28metaG_3_FD_89872 | JGI IMG/M metagenome (GOLD analysis project Ga0123355, IMG submission 89872) | Embiratermes neotenicus P1 segment gut microbial communities from Petit-Saut dam, French Guiana - Emb289 P1 | ecosystem: Host-associated > Arthropoda: Insects > Digestive system > Gut ...
GGCTCAAACGACGCATTCCGATTGACCTGAAATGAAGTAGAGGGGGCCTCTTCGCCGGAAGAGCCCTCATCCTGCCATTAGAAGGACTCATATAATTGTCCCACGCCAACACATTAGCCTATAAAATGTGCTCATTCTGATTGCTAATTAAAAAAAAAAAAAAGCATCCCCGTTGTGTTTTGATCAAATAATTAAGTAAAGTGATAAAATATAATATAATATAACTTTTTTCTTTAATATCCATCCTCTTCCTTACGCCTGGGTCATCACGCCTTTTCGTTCCTTCAGGCTGCCCTCTACGCACCTCTTCTCTCACATGCGTGCAATATAACTCGCCCATCTATCCATCCTTGTTGCGATCAGTCTAACAGATTTTCGTCACGATTATAAATAAATAGTCATCTTTATGCAGCTGTGTCCAGCCTCACGTTACTGCAACTCTCCTAGTTCCAAATACAGACACCTTCCGACTTTCGCAGTTGTAATGTCCCGGAAGATGTGGCACAAGTGGTAACAGGTTACAGATACGGCCAAATATACAAGGCAGCTCAGTTCAAATACGTACTTCAAAACAGCGGAACCTGATTGACCCCAGCGAGATCTCCCAGCCGCCTGTGTTATCGCACAGCAGTATTCTTCCGCCAACTTGTTCTCACTGCGCTATCATGCATGCAAGAAAATATTCAGCTCGTTATTATTTCAATCTTTCCTCTTTTTTAATATGTAGGTTTGAAATTGCGTAAGTTGGGTAATGTCTTGTTTCCCTCGGTAACCCATTCTCGAACACTCTCAACTTATATTCTCCCTTCAGGTGAGATACCAAATTTCACACCCATATCACATTAGTGGAAAAATTACAGTTCTGTATACGTTATAGTTAGTGTTTTAGATGTCAAGCGGGAAGAAGAAGATTCTGAACCGAATAGTACGAAGCTATCTTCCAATGTAACTTGCTCTTTATTGCTTCGTGCACGTAGCCAATAAAGCGTTTGTGTTTTTATTGTATTTATATATTCAACCAGCAAGTTAACGTCATCAGCGTTGACTAGATGAAATGTCTTACAAAGTTTCAACATTCCAACGTTTCCGCTTTTTCTGGATTCTCCTACAAGCATGCAATAGAGCAAAGTTGAATAACGTTGAATGCTACATCTCTCCGTTTGCGACTATTCTGAAATGTAAATTTATAGGACAGATGTTTATATTTCTCTTTCCATAACGCAACAGCCTCTCGTGGCTCAGGGCCTCCTTATGGTCGAGGCTTCACATTCACACTCAGACACAAAACACTCGCTAGGATTCCTCCGGACGAGTGATAATCCCGTCGCAGAGACCTCTACTTTACAACACACATCATTCACAAAATACAGACATGCTCCCTGGCGGGATTTGAACCCAAAACACCATCAAGCGAGCGGCCGCAGAACCACCCCTTAGATCCCGCTGCAAATGGGATCGGCGATAATTACTTACACGGTGTTTGTTATAGATTACATTTAAACACAACCTGATTGGTTCAAGTAGTTGCACGGGAAAACCGAGCTGAATGAGAGTATCACATCATAGGCTATCTTAAGTCACACATTTGTGCCGGATTTTCCCACCGACATTACAAAGAATGCCGAACGTCCGATGAGTATCTGGCCTATGAAGTCGCTAACCACAAGGACGATGTAAAGTGATGTCATCTACATATGGAATTAATCTTGACAGATGAATGTTTATTAACAATTGATATTTCAGCTGTCTCGATAACAGTTTCTGCAATCACTGCTGTCACTCTTCTTCTACATGACTGATAATCACAGCATTGTTTATGAATTATTCCTAATTGTGGATTTCACAACTTACTGTATGAATTCTGACAGAAATGTGATTATACAAAATGACTCATGTTTGTAAGTACATCTGCACCACAGCAACTTCAGTCTCAATGGCCCTAGGCTCAGTACAGCCCAATCAATGGATGACTACTTATGTTAAATAACTAAAAAGTGCAAATACAGATATACAAATTTATTATATTATATTAAAATCAGCGTAGCGTCCTACATGTTTCGGCCACCTACTGCGGCTACCTTCAGGTAGTTGTTTTTGAAGGATATATTGCGTAGTAAGTGAAAACAATTTACAAATATTAAATGTTACGAGTTTTACGTAAAAGGTTTAAAAATCTGTGTTAGAATATAAAATAGTGATGCAATCATTATTTGTGTTGAATAGTGAGTTCACATGCTGTTGAAGGGAACACCAACACTGCTCTGAAGTGAGGGTTAAGTTGGCCATCATGGTGGCCGCAACATGTAGTAGGTTATTTTGATTATATTAAAACAATAAATTCACATACCTGTGTATGCAATATTTGGCTATTTCTCATAAGAAATCATCACTGCATAGGCATGGATAATTTAAAATCCAATGGATGACATTCTGCTGCCTGCATTTGCAACCTTCTAACGTGTTTTATTTGCATATTACAATCTCAGTAATATTCGAGCAATAATAAATCCGTAACCGTTTAAAACGGGACGCATATTTGTGTGACAATTCAAATTGAGAATAAACTCAAGGATATTATTCTGAATTTAAGACATAAAGCCGAAAATCATCTTATGCGCTTGTAGTGAAAGTTCTACATTAATGTTTTATTGCTCCCACACCAGTATCGTTAAACAAACCTTACTTCAGTTAGACCCTTTATTTTATTTCATTCTAGTAAAGTAATAGTCACGTCACAATCATGACTGCCTTGCATATTTAAATAAATATTATTTCGAAAACTGGAAACAAAAAAAGTGAACACCAGTACTGTTAGTTCACGTGTGCAAATTCATAGGCACGCAGTTACTTACACTGCAACATCAGAAAAAATTAAAACTTTCGTTTTGTTAAATATTCATCACATAACAAATTCTCAGAATGCACGTTTCAGCTCTTAATAAGACATCATGTAGGTCTACTAGTTTCCTTAGATTTTGAAAGAAATTAAAGGTACAACTTTTTTTTTTTTTGTCAGCTTCAAGTAAAATATTGGTCGTATTGACTAAAATGAATCAAAATTGCCGCAGTTGTAAACTAAACCAAAATCCGTTCCGAATTTACGGGTATCAAACGCGTGGCTGGAGAGATACTACCTACAAATTTTGTGTGAATTCGTATGGCTTTTCTTTTATTAACGCACAAGGTACACAACAAACTGAAGAAGGGGCTGGACAAGTGGCCCAAGCGGGGAGAAAGAATCATAGAGAATTTTGGTGAGTTAATCTCTTATACAAGTAAATCCCAGTGACCGCGCGGTCTAAGGCGTGGGGTCTGCGGCCACTCGCTTGCTAGGATTGTGAGTTCGAATACCACCGGGGGCATGGATATTTGTCTTTTGTGAATGTTGTGCTCTCAGGTACGGGTCTCTGCGTCGGGCTGATCATTCTGCAGTCCTGTTTAAGACTCTAGATGTTACGCTACGTCATTGGGTAAGTAGGCTGGTTCCACATCTTTCGAAATAACATTTCACAAATTCGGATCTTCAGCATTACCGCGGTGAGAACATCAAATCTCGCATTTTAAGCTTCTAAGTGGAGGCTAGTCCGTATTGAGTCTGGAGTTTCGAAAGATTCCAAATTAAGAAACCCTGGAATCTAAGCTCCGCAACATCATTTTTGCAATGCAGGGACCAGAAGAGCATCCCTCGCACCCTAGATGTCTGCACCGCAAGCCTTCGACACTTGGGGAACTACCTGTCCAGCGACAAGGCGCATCTTCTGAAAACACTTGAAATTTCTGCTTTTTCATTTTGTTAACATATTCAGTGCCGGCTTACAAATAGACCCCGACAGAAATATGCAAACAGACTATCTAATCGCAATGTTTCGTCTTTGATAAGTAACACCCTTTTATAGGACGTTACCAGCAACTTTATTGAGAATAAATTAGAGATAAAAGTATTGTAAATTGCGAATATCAGAAATCTTAAATCGTGTTTTCAGTTTCAAGTGTGCTACTTCATAACGTTGTCAACTGCTGAGATTTTTTAACCAAGCACATAGCATGCCTATAAAAGTCTCAGATGTCCAATGAAAGAGCAGCATTTCAACAATGTCGCGTCAAATCATCATTCTTCTGGTGGCAGCCTTCTTGACCACAACATACGGTAAGGCACATAAATATGTTTGAACATTTAAAACTTTGTTGGCCATAATTTAGGGTATGGCAAATAAATGCCAATGTAACACCCTGAAACCTGAAGTTCATCTAAATAACGTGTCTAGAATACGGAAATATTCGCATAGCCTGACAATTCTGGAACATTCGCTCGCCTATCTTCATCTATTTCGTAAAACATAAAGTTTTTAATGTAATAAATGAAGAGCTATACGTAATATGTATAGTTAGACATACAAATTCTATTCAAAAAGAGCTTCGTTTAATTGCTTCCAAAAATTAGGGGCTTCCCTATTTTCTATTGATGTTCGGAAAGCCGCAGATTATTGACAAACATACAGGCTCGAAAGTTCAAATTTGTTTCATTATCTCAAAAGGGGCGCAGTGTATTTCGCTCCAAATAGGCGCAAAACACATACAGGTGGTCAAGAAAAGTCGGTTATTAAAATTGTTCGAATGCAATAATAAATGTGAGTTGTATAACAGAACTCCCGGATATGAAAAGTCTCATTGATTAGTTATCGAGGGTTTTCAAGAACATACATGAAACACTGGACACTGTGATTTTAATAGGCGATCCGCTGCGTTTGCGAACACGCGAATAAATTAAGTTCCTAAGGCACGGAAAACATATTTGTTGTCCACTGTATTATAAAAAATTGTTAATGCTGTTAATGGAAATATTTATCGTCCCATTTTCTTGTGTTGGTTCTTAGTTCGCTCAACAGGTGAACAGTATGGGTCATCTCGGGCAGAGCCACTCTCATACCTAGATGACTGCAATAACGGGTATGGTTTCTGTTGTGTTACTCCGATTAAGAAAATAGAGCACATTTACGGCACGTCGCAGTTTAACAAAACAGGGGCGATTAAAAAAAAAAGCCTTCTTCTTGCTCTTGACGTCAAGTTCCGGGCCAGTAAGGCACATCCCGAGTTTAAATTTGGTTTTATGTAGTTTATCGCAAAGTCCTCCCTGGGAGGACCAGGTATTTATGTCAGCAGTTACCCCTCGTTCCAGTGGTCGTAGGGCGCGCAAAGGCGGAAGGTATATTTCTTGCATTCAACTGCCTCTGATGAGCATACCCATCCTATTATTGCCGCCACTGCGGTGTCTCAATGTCCGCAGGCAGGAGTACCTTCAGCAGCGGCCTGCCACTCCACCTGCGTCAACTCAAAAACGTTCACTATGACGGAGGCGTACCTTGGATGCTAATACCAGACGATGAAGGAGTGCTTCATATTGCCATTTTGACCGAAACTTCACCACCGGTAACAAGAGACATAGCAGCAGACGTCCAACTAAATTTGTACACCAAGTACGTAATAGTTTGTTTCCAGGTCCTCAAAACTAAAGCTGAAATAGAACGCTCAACATTGCTACACCTCCCTCAGTTCTTCCATCAACAGATTTGTTACACACACAATTTTCTCCTATATTAGGTACTGTTTACATCGCCTAGCAGTACAAATGCCTGGAAACTCATTCCCTATATGCTCTATCAACGTGGCGGCCCTGCTCAGTAGAACTGCACTGTGTTATTCATCGTCCAGAATTTGTCGCTGCTTACTACAGAAGAATTCAGCGCGTTGGATTCCTTTATAACATATTTAAATTATATTGTCAGTACGGAGAATAGGGACAGACTGTGAGAAACGTGGCAGCTAATGTGCCTCTTTAGAGAAATAGCAACATCACTCGCTAAAACATGAATTTCTTTCACAGGTTTCTGCGACAAAGGCAATTTTTTTGTGTTGTTATATTTTTAAAATCTATAGCAGCTTATTCCACTTCTCTTCCTTTGGCCTCTCACATCATTTTATTTGGCAGTTAGTGTGGCAAATTTATCTTGCTCTGGTTGTAACGCTTCTAATTAGGAGTCAGGATATACAAGGATCAAATCTCTTAGGGATACCGACTATCCTGACATAGGTGCTGTGTGTGTGTGTTTTCTTTTACATTAATTGAAAATCAGCGGTCGTACCGTAACTCATATTATGTCACGACGTATTTCTTTTACAACTTATTGCGTAATCATCCTATAAATCGGCGCTTCTGAACTTTAAGAGAGGAAAGCGTCGTTACATAAGTCACAGAAATCAATGCACTCTTTGAGAGCTTGGTGTGTTCTTTATTTTAACTACAATTTTTCATTTACTCCAGCTTAGATGGCGGCTCCACACCTTACAGACTGCTGGTCAATGACATCGACAACCTGGCTAATTCTGGATTCAACCCGCAAAACCCAACAAAAATACTGATCCATGGGTTTGGTGGCAGCGGCCAGAGCCGAGTCATAATTGGTAACAAAAACGGTAGGCATGAAACAGACGTTGGACATGTTTGTAATACGACGGCATACAATAATTCTTACGCTTATTTGCCAAGATACAAAACCTGTCGCGGCTAAGCCGACGGTCGAAAAGATAATTCTGTCGGCCAACACTTTTTTGATGCACATTTTACAAAAAAATAATTAAAACACTGTACATGTGTCTTAGGACTATTAACTTTTCTTATGTTCAAAGGACTTCTGTCTTGTCCAATAGTATAGCGCGGCTCTGGGGCCTACCCAGTCCCTTATTTAATGGGTACCAGGGGTAAAGTTGCGGACGCGTGAAGTTTTCCACTCATATCGCTTTCCCGAATAAAATAATTCATGATCAGCTATTTATGTCTTTCGTTGCTTCTTACGACTTATCTCTTGAAGTTCGAAAAGCATCAATGAATTATCTAAGATTCTGGGTTACCACTTTATAGGCTATTATATGTACTGACGTTTCGATAAAACCTGCTGCCTCAATTTTCAGGGTTAACTGACAAAAATGTCTTTCTTGAAATGGAGAGATTCGAATTATGAAATCTACTTCTCCATAGACGGTCACTATATGAGATCTGAGATTATCTTCTTCCATGAGAAGTAGACAACATTACCCTTCGAAACGTCAGTATCTGTCTACCATACCACATGACATTATAGCCAAAAACACTGTTCTTTAATCTCAATATTCACTGCAACCACAACCTCAAATCCCATAAATTAAGGACCAGTCAGACAGTCAGTCCCGAAGAAAATAATATATAATAGCAAGTGCATAGACTCTGCAACCATACACTATATTCCTTCCAGCGTATCTTGCTAGAGGCAATTACAACATCATCGGTGTCGACTGGTCACTGCTCTCCGCAGAACCGAACTACATAGCCGCTGTGCTGAACACACCTCCAACGGGAGCTCACATAGCGGAACTGATAGAGTTCCTCGTGGCGCAGACAGGTGCCAAACTGGAGGATTTCCACATTATAGGCCACAGCTTGGGCGGACAAGTCGCTGGTTTCACTGGTAAAAGCATTACGACGGAAAAAGTGGGCAGGATTACAGGTTTGTACTGCTATGTCGAGGAGACTTCGGTCGGGATCGGTCCATTGTCTTCCGTTCAAACACATCCTTCAAAATCGCTGCCTTCTAACCATCCACCACAATCTTCCCAACTCATAAGACGCTAAATAACAGATGAAATTTAATAGCATTATTAAACGAATTTATAATCAATAGCCTCAGAGCTGGAAACAATTTAAATACCAGTAAGGATGGTGAATATTAAAACTACTTCCCTTTGCGTGGGTTTGTTGAAGCAGAAAAGTACCAGAAAATTCTGCATCTCCTCCAGCTTCGTTCCTTGTCCAACAGGGAACGAAAACAGTTTACATCATTAACATAAACTATATGAACTTTATCTTGTTCTTATCCGCGCACTCATGTCACTATTTTGCGTAAAAAATCCAATACATTAAAGTATGTTAATACTGCTTTATTTACACTGTTACACTCCCACATGTTTCAGCCCAAAAGGCGCTATCCTGAGGGAGTACTGATACATTTCGTGAGCAGGATCAACAAAATACGTGTCTATATATCATATTTACATCTGGACCTGTGTTTTGTTGACCCTGCTCACTAAATTTATCAGTACTCCCTCAGGATGTTCCCCTTGAGGACTGCAAAATGTAGGAATGTAACAGTGTGAATAAAGCGGTGTTAACATATATGTTAACAGCGAATGTATTAGTCGAATTTTTCGTAAAATAATAAGGTATTTTGTTATTCTTAATTCCTACTATGCTTTAAAAGTCAACACCTGCACGTCTGTAAATCATTAACACAAAAAGCAGAATTGCAAACACTACACTTAATAACACTTGCCTTAAAAATAAGTGTTTTCAGTTTACAAGTGTTTCCATATATCTTCGTGAAAACATAGCCTTTCTGGATACGGATGACCAAAATATGAAAACCCACTAATATTTTCGAGGTTGTAACACGAACAAGACGAGATTCGATCGTGTCTGGTTCAGTTTCCATTCTTCCATTTGACATTTTTCATTGTTATAAATGTTACCTGGTTTAAAAGGCCGACTTATGATAAGAGGATAACATTAATATACAAATTGTTTCTAAAGATTCTAGAAGTAACATGTGAGGGATCATCACGCGGCACATCAAAAACTCCTGACTGAAAGTGGTCTAGTTCAACTTTTGGATCACATTGCGGTGTTTTATTTCTAAAAAACTGACATACTTATGAAGCCAGGATCATTCAAAATGCTGGGACTGCAGAATTCGGAACCAAGCTGATGAATTTTCTTCGTGAACTGAATAAAGTGAATGTCACATTCCACTTTTAGAAACTTAGTGCAACTGGGAAAGGTGATTTAAGCTCACTTAAAAATGTTCATTTCTTCAAAAACTACGAAAAAATCAACGTGCTGAAGATACTTTTCGATTATGCAATTGCAGTTTTCAGACATTCAGTGTCTGAGTATTGGCTGTGATACAAACTGTACGTTGTAAAGTTTTCTGATCTTCAAGTGCGATAAACCTTAGTCAAATATTGAAAATATGCACGTATGTGCAGTTGCTGATTCAGTTCCAGCCTCCTCATTAGCTTTCCCCTAACCCCTGCCCTCGTGTGACTCATTTATATATACTCAATTTCATATGCAGGTTTGGATGCAGCGTACCCAATGTTCGGTAATGCAGGACCGGACGGACGCTTGGACGCTGGCGACGCAAACCTGGTGGACGCTATCCACACAGCCAGTGGCCTTCTCGGCTTCAAAGAGCCTTACGCCAAAGTGGACTTCTATCCAAATAAAGGAACTATGCCGCAACCAGGATGCGACGAAGACGATGCCACCGGTGAGTCTCTTTGGGTTAACGTGTACAAGTCCCCAGAATGGTGCAGAAGCTAAATGGCCAATTGCTAACCATAACACACTGGATCGTGCAGTTAGTCGGCGGCATTTTACCGCGGATTCCAGGTCTCGATCCTAGAGCACTTTATTGCAGGTCTCTTTCCAAAGAGGCACTGGCTTAGGTTTTCTCTTTTCGAGAACTTCGGTCTTTTCCTCTCATTATCATGTCACCCATGTTCCATATCCATATTTCATTCATCCACATTGCCCGAATCAATGCGCCACTCACATATCCCGCTAGCTTTTCGGCTGTGCTTGACCATTTTCCCAACAGTTCGCTTGCTTCGCATCCCGTTACGTAACAGCAGCTAATGACTTACTGACACATACTGACATGACTTCAGAACAGTCCAATTTCGTAAGATTCGCGCGAATAATGCTCTGTTACACACGGAGGTATTTAGTGCCGAAAGCTTTATAGGGAAGAAATCTCCATCAATTTGTCCTCGCATATTTAGAAATCGGTTTGTAGAACCTAACCACCAGCAACACCCTGAAGATGGGGACGGAGTTAGTCTCTGAAACGTCCGCAAACCTTCACATCTTGACGTGGCTGTCTGCCCGAGAAAATTTAACTGAATTTCCAATACGTTCACCATTGTCAGCAGTTGTTAGTAGGCCTTCTGCCTTCCTATTGATGTCTGAAATATAGCCTTATGTGCCAAAACGTTTCGCGTGTGAGTAAATAAATTGTCTCCCTGTTTGAAACACTCATTTCCAGGATAAGTTCGTTTGAATTTACGATGGCATACTTGTAAGAAAAAAAATTAGGGTATCATACAAACACACGTTTTACTCTAATGGCAATTGAGGATTACGAATGAAGGCCTGACCTCCCTTCTCACTCCATGAATACTTTAATGTAAATAAAGATTGACAGTCCACGGATCATTATATTAAATGTTCCTTTTGAAGTAATTTAATGTTATTATTCAGTTTTGCACTGAAGGTTCTAATGAAATGACACACAAAATTCATCACATTACGTTCTCGTTTGTAAATGTTTATATCATACAGTTTTATTTCTATTTGCATTAATGTGTACACAATAATTTAGATCTCAATGTAGTCACGTTCAAACTTAGAACTATGTGCACTAACACAGAATGTTCAAGGTGGTTCAAATATGACCGGGACTGATTTGTGTGTAAACAGTGTGTAATCAGTCCCGGCCATGTTTGAACCACCTTGTATGAGAAATTTAAAAAATAACAAGCGTTGGAGCAAGCCTATGAGTGGGCTGGGTTAAGTACGATATGCGACAAGATAGGAAGTGAATAATGATTGTAAAGTTCACCCTAGAACAGGCCACGATGGCTCAGACGGGGAGTAGAGGCATAGCTCTACTCTTTCCTGAACCTCGATGGTAGATGTGGGTGGGTGATCAACGCCACACCCCGACCGACTTTACCAGCAGGAAAGAACCGGTACCCATTCTATAGGAGGCTGGGTGGGCCCCAGGGCCCATCTGGACGGGTGCGGAAAATCTCGCCCCACACCGGGATTCGATCCCCGAACCGTCTAGCCCGTAGCGAGTCGCTATACCGACTGAGCTATCCCGGCCCACGACTAACTAATGTAGACATACAAACTGATCTTATAAAATACATCTTAATGTAGATTCTATGAATTGCTCATTACAGTTGTCAGAAGGGAAAGGAATGTAGATTCAGTGCTACAAATGGCAGTACAGTTAGTGTGGGAATTGTGTCCAAAAGATTTAAACTCCTTTTATTTCAGGTCAATGTGCCCATGCCAGAAGTGTTGATTACTTCATCTATTCTATCCCAAACAACGATGCATTCCCAAGTGTGGAGTGTCTTAGTCTAGAGGAGGCACTGTCTGGGGTTTGCACAGGCAATGCAACTGCGTTTATGGGAGATAGAATACGGTTTGAGTAAGTAAAACACTATGTCAAATTTTCTAATTTATTAAATAATCTACCAATCTTGTGCCTCATTTCTAAGTCTGAAACAACCAGCTCACAAACGCGCAGCAGTTGCCTATTGAAACGAACAGTTAAAAGTGAAGGAGAGGCACTGCCACAGATCAGGTGGTTGGTTAACAGTTTGTAACCGTGGAGGCCCAGGTTCAAATCCAAAATAGTCCATGTGGGGTTTGTGGTGAGCAAAAGTGACACTAAGGCAGAGCAATTTGATATTACTGATTTAAAATTTCACCAATTAGGACCTCTTATACCAGGCACATTTCTGATCACAGTACAAAAGTCCTCATCCTCCTACACCTATAACAAGAAAGAAGTATGTGAGGGAAATATAACATAAATGTGTAATGTCAGTAACTGGCTTTACTGTTAAAAACTGCAGACCAAATATGAAGCGTTTTTTTAGTTGAATAATAATAATAATGTGGACCAATAACAGGACATGTATGTCTGAGAAATTTGGATATTGGAAGTGCACTATAAAGTAATGTAATTTTGCACAACAAAATGTACATGAATCATCTACTTGGTTTTGTAAGTTTTGTTGCCCCTTGAATTGAATGGAAGCAGTGAGGTCTTCTAAGAAATAATTTTCTTAGTAACGTGCACATTTCACCTGATGAAACATAAAAATGTTCATATGGGCTGTGATTTCTTGTGTTTCAGGAGGCCTGGGATATACTATCTGGACACCACAAATGTGCCAGTATGACTATAGAGTTCATGAAGAGGCTTATTCCATGATGACTCATATTCATAGAGACTGAATAGTTTTGTGATTACTTGCCATTCGAGATTCAAAGTAAAAAGCTACAAATATGAGAGTGTGATACTCTCCTTAATATTGGTCAATAAACATATCAGTAAGTGCATCTCTTTCTTCTTATTTTTCAATCATTATTCAATACCAAAAAATGTATTATTTCTACAGTCTTCACTCGAAAGAAATCTTTACTGCAAAATGCTGCATCTGATTCCTCAGATCATGAACACATTTTTCATGTGATCACACAATTACACACATTTATTTCTTGGTATCAAAACACACTACACAGAAATCCATAGGTATTTGGGAACAGGCTGTAAATAATCCAACACAGTCAAGTTCATTACAGATACTCTGTACCGTAATTACCAAGCTTTGTCACAAATTCTCTTAAGAAGTGGCATAAGCAAAATAAAGTTACTACACTGCTGGAAGCTACTAGGATCACCTCCTCTCAGTAGCAAACAATATGCAATATACAACGCAAAATGCGGAAATGTGAAAAAAATATTAAAATTAAGGGGGAAGTACACAAGTATAACCATAAAACCAAACCAAAATTCAACCTGTTAAAAAACTTGGACATCTCATAGTATACTGTGCCATTGCTGCCACCATGGCAGAAAACTGGGGCCACCACAAAAATCAGAAAAAATAAAGAAGAACACATCAGATCCACTTGGAGTTCCCTGTTACTAACTTCCTTGCTAACCAAAGGAATCCATGCATAAGAAATTTTTTAATACGGATGGTACAGCGGATTTGTGACACGTCATTTGATCAGGTTCCTTGCATTTCCCACACCTGTTATTAGTTTCTAGTTTCCAAACATTCCAACCTATCCAACCACCTTTCCTATTAGCATGTATGAACAGCTTAAATTTTTATAAATGCCCCCTTTGAGACTGTGTTTGTGTTTGTACAGCCACAAAACTAACAGTCTTTTTCCACCAGTGGCTTCTTTATTCAAAATGACTCATTTGCAATGCGCCATTTTTGCAGTTATTTTTGGCACATTTCTCATAGGTTATAAGAAGCAGAGTTGCTTGAAGTACTGCACTACAACATGAGAGATTCCAAGTTCGATTCCCACCAGGGTCCTTGGAAATTTTACAACGACCTATTCCTTCGGTCTGCTTCAGTAGCTTGGAGTTCCACTCACCCTAACAGAATTGAGTACCTAGGAATATCCTTAGAGGTGAAGTGGGACCGGTGCATAGAGCTGACAACTATCCTGTCCTAGTTCTGCTGAATGTCAAAGCAAAGATGTAAGCCAAACATTCCATCCCCCAACTCAGTCTTCATGATCTGTTATGGGAGAGCTTTATCTGCAACTTTTACATTTCTGAAAATCCTAAGGGTGTGCACTGTTTTGAGACTGTCCTAGTGTTACATATCCCAATATTAGGAATCCCCTTCATAAAGGAGATAAACACAGAATCATTAAGTGTAACATTTCATCTGAGGAGCACTTGTAAAGAATGAACAACTGTTACAAATATCCACTGCATTCACAAACTCATCCCAAAAGTATAATACAGAACATTTCAGGAAGGAAACTTGCTAATGAAATTGTCAGTTGACTTTTGTGCGCATCACAGCATGGCACTTAAGAATATGAGAATACTGGATCATGTAATTCCCAACTTCAATGCTGATGGCTGCATTATTTGTGGATATGAGAAAAGCCTTTTAATTTGACATATTTTATAAACTATTCAAGAATTTTAATTCAGCTCCTTGGTTTGTCTTTCTGATAGAAATTTTAAAGTTCATATGCAGAAAAATAATGCATGAGTACTTCTAGATTTTATCCTTGCTCCTCACATGCATAGTTTGTACATAAGTGATGTCCCCACAAACACCTGTAACTCACAATGCTCTGCTCCCAGATGATGCAAGTCTATATGGCATGGGGAGGAATAGACATTTGTTTTCAGTAATTTACAGGGCAGGCACACTAACATGGAGCCATGGTGTGAGTGCTGGAACATAAACAACTGTTAAAAGACACAAGTAACAAAACATCTGAGGCTGGTCTTAATACGGTGACAAAGTAATATGTCCTGTTCTGGCCTTTTTGTGACAACACACTGGCCTAAATGGAAAAAAGGGTTTCATTATGAATATGACATTTATTTAACATATTTAAATATACAAGTCATTATATGGCATAAAAAATGAATTCAACAATATATCCAGATACTGGTACAAAATACTTGAAACAGAAAAGTGTTACAATCAAATTACAAAATTAGCCATCTGTGTTGAACCATGAACCAAGGACCACAGATGTGCAAAATGCAATGTTGATAGGTACACAGTCTTTTCTTGGAACAAAAATTAGCATCACTATATACAATGAGGACATCAAAATAACTGTAATAGAGTAGATTGGCACTTGTGAGTCACTTCCTTAATTGTCAGTGATGCTGGGCAACCATCTCATCAGCTTTATGTTTTGTGACAAAAGAATGAGTGGGAAAAATAAAAACTAGTCACTTTTGTGTAATACGAGGTTCTCATAATCATGACGAGCGTCATCGTCTTCTAAGATGTGTCACCATGTACTCTGACAGGTAGGTGCCCTAAACAGATACTGCCAAATACATTTAAGACTGTACAGCAATGAAACATCCACCAAACACCACAGAACGTGCATAGCCAAGTGCTATCATTGTTACAATAAACTGTATATCTCCAATACTACTGCAACATTTTACAACAACACTCAAACAGCCCAATTCTAAAGGGTTCTGATGAAGGTATAATAATCAGGATTATTTGGTTTTGCGATTGTGCCCATCAGCACAAATGGTATGTTCTAATAATCCAATCAACCAACCTAGTCTGAAAATATTGCTCATATATGTCAGCAAGAAAGGTCAGTAATAGGGACATCCCATAGGGTACAGTAGGTTCTTCATGTTTATCTTCCTTCATGTCAATTTTACATCTTTTTCCACAATACAGGAACCCTGTTAAAAACAGGTAATATGCTTTAGTACTGTTACTTTTGATTATATTCCATGTCAGTGTTTTTGGTTTAGGACGGCTTTGTTTTGTCGTTTTTAACTTCAACTTATTTTTCTGTCTTAATGGTCTTCAATGGCATTCCCACAATTTTACTGCATACTTGCCAATCCCACCAACAAAATATGATCCTAGGTGCACAGAGAAAGTTAAATGACATGTTTCATCCTGTGATGGAGAACAATAAAAGTAAACAAGTGCCATCCCATTGTTTCACCTCAGGATGGGAATAAAACCAGTTCCTAAAATGTGCATGGTGTTAAATGATGAACAAGTCTAGAAACCCAGTAAAATTCTAACATGTTTAATATTCAAAAAGAGCTCCACATTTTTCAGTGTACATTAAGTACATATGCAGATATCTTCCTATGCACATATACTGCACAGCTGAATTCTTCTTCCCATTCTACACTGTATGGCTACTTATGGGATGTATTGTATGAAAATAACACATAACAAAAACTGTACACAAATGATATACAAACTCCATTCTAATACATACACTCCATACTGTTGTACTGTCTAACATCAGTGTATGTCACATCCATCAAACTATAGCAATACTTACATAAATCAAGAATTCATTATCAAAACCCCCAACACATTTTACTGGAACCAAACACAATCAGCAGGCTCTCCTCCAAACATACCCAAAAGAAAAATAAGCAATACTACATCCAGAGCATCACACCCTGCAAGCTCAAAAGTATTAGCACCATGTAGAGAAAACAGAATACAACCATACAACAAACACAATTAAAAAACTGCTTTCATATGAACACATCTGAAAATGTTCTTTAAGCCAAAAGTAGCAGCACAAACGTGTTACAGTAGATAGTACATGTGGTACATGATGTTAATACTCATTCAATAATATGATTCCAGGTATTACGAGGGGCGGCTGATAAGTAATGCACACAGTGTAATATCTAGAAAAAGAGACCATGTATTTAAACAAACGAAAGTAGGAAGTGAAGTACAATACTTTAGCTACAAATTGACATAATTATTTTTCGACATAGTCACCTTGTCGTTCAATACATTTTTCCCAACGTAAAACAAGTTTACGCACGCCGTCAATGAAGAATTCATGAGTTCATTGTTTGATCCACGACGTCACAGCTTGCTTCACTTCATCATCTGAGACGAAATCAGTCCCCTTGAGATCCCTCTTGAGGTGAGGAAATAAATGGAAATTGCTTGGCGTCAAATCAGGGCTGTAGGGCGGATGGGAGAGAACCTCAAACTTCAGTGTCTCCAGAGCATCAATCGTTGTGCTAGCAATGTGCGGTCTTGCACTGTCATGCAGCAACAAAATCTGCGAAGTTGACCGCGTAACTCGACACTCTTTCTTTCGACATTCCTAGCCTACCTGCTATCTGCTTCTGGGTGACACGGCGGTCATGCTTGATCAGTTCATCAACCTGCTCTTGATGCTTATCATCTGTCATGGAAACCAGCCTTCCACTGCGAGGTTGGTCAACAATATTGGCACGACCTGGTTCACATTCACGAAATTTAATGGCCCAACGATTTACTGTAGTTCTGTTAACAGTGTTTTCACCATACACAGCCTGTA
>Ga0123355_10007061_pt1 | contig 16735 bp, 10 predicted proteins | sample TergutEmb28metaG_3_FD_89872 | JGI IMG/M metagenome (GOLD analysis project Ga0123355, IMG submission 89872) | Embiratermes neotenicus P1 segment gut microbial communities from Petit-Saut dam, French Guiana - Emb289 P1 | ecosystem: Host-associated > Arthropoda: Insects > Digestive system > Gut ...
ACATGTTGGAGTTAGTAATTTTATAACATTTTATATTGTTTTAACGTATGTATAATAAAATTAAGTGCAATAAGCTGGCTAATTGGTATAATTAATTACTATTGCAGGCTAAATAATGAAAATAAATTCCTGTTATTAGGTCCAAAAAAGTAAACATAAACTTGTCCCTGTACAAGCCATGAAGGCATAGAGGGTAATGGAGGTATGGCTCCTGCCATTCTGAATCTCAGCACTAGATGCAGGTGTGTGGCCAGCATCATGCCTCAGCCCCAAGCTCCATTAGCCCTGCAAAACATCTCCCTAGTACCCACTGATGAGAACAATGGGTGGGCCTCTAGGACAGAGTGGACATGTGTGAGATGAAAACAATATTTCACCCTCTTCCAAGTAGTCCAACCACAATTTGATAACCGTCTGGGCTCTGTCCTAGTCACAATTATGTGTAAGCTTACTCCAGTTCCTTTAAAGACAAAGGGCGTTGAGAATAGGGCGCAGAGATTAATGTGTGTAACATGAACAGCTCACTATTTACTGTTCACAGTATTGTGATAAAGTTAAATTTAAGTAGTTTCCCATATGGACACATGTAAGGGCTATCCGTGCACTTCAAGATGCCTAATTCCCTTCCCTCCCTGCCCTTTCCATTCTCTGTGCAGTAGAGCTTCTACACAGCAGTTTGTATTTAACGTTTGTTCTCAAAATTTCTTTCCTAAAGAAAGGCACAATATTTCCCTCTGAAAAACAGGAACCACTTTGAACTAGGAAGAGAAAATTCCTGATCTATTTCATTGTTATTTCAATTGTTACTGACACAGCCAAGCCCATATTCTTTAATTTTGCATCTCAACAATTTTGAAGTTGTGAGTCACCAATTTGCTTCTGCAGTCAGCAGGCCACACTGCTGTGCCCTGAGAGTGTAATTGTGCATTCCTTCTGATTTGCTACACATCAGAATCACAGGTATAATTGCCCCTTTCTTTCTGCAGTCTGCTACAGTATGGTGCTCCTACACAATTATGTAGTGCACTGCAGCACAGTTCCCCATAACACACCTCTCTCTGCTGTATCAAATACTGACCATTATATCATTTACCCTCAGTTCCCTATAACTGGAGCCACTCCTAAGCCAGTTCAATCAATTCATATACCTCTGCTACCTAATTCTTTATATCCTAATTAGCACTAACTGCGTCCTAAATATGTACCTGTGCCTGCAATGTTCTCACTCTGTCCATGAGTGTTACATTGTTCTGCTGCTGGGTCTTCAATTCCTTCTTCAGCTCTGCCATCTCCACCTGAAATGTTGACAAAATAACTGACTGACTCTAGACACAGAATGCTATCAAGCTCATTTTTCTACACACAAATTATTTCATGTAAACCTACTACACACAACAGGAGCCTAATTTTTCACCACTTATTTCCTAATGAGCCATGTCACTGGGGAAATAAGTGCAACACCTACTTGACACTACGGTAGGGACCAACTTGAATTTAATGTAAAACTGTAAAAACTGTAAAATCCAGGAAATGAAAATACATGAACAGTAAAAAAATGTGAGTCTCCCTATAACATGACTGTGTTAAGTCATATGAATTATAAACTTCTGAACACTTTTAGAACACAAATACATCACTGTACACATACTGTAGGTAAGCTGGACCAACCCTCACATTACAGTCACAACATGATGCCACACACAACACCACAGCAGCTGGATGCTCACATCAGACATCCTATTCGTTCTATGATCTCCAGCATTCATTTATTTAACCAGTCAATAAGTGCTCTTTGTTTTACTTCCTTTCTGTCAGCTCTCAATCACTACAGTTCATTTTCATGCTGTTTCCCACTATAACAGTACTGTCCAACAGGTTGCAAACTATGCCAGTCACTGTCTTCACCTTCAGTACATTTCAGTGCAACGTCGACATTGCTGTAGATATGGTCCGCACTACATAAAACAGTTCCCAGTAGCAGTCGGAATTATCAACTTCCAGGCTTCTGCTGTGAAATGCACAACAGACAGGACATACACCTTCACACATAAAGCATCTTGCAGTAGCCTGCCATCTGTTATGCCAACGGTCTTTCGAATGGAAGGCTTTCTGTAACTGCACTTGATTGCATAGCTGATTCTGTGGCTGGCTGATATAGTTGGCTGGGAAACACTAAATCCTTATATTTGTGAGAAATGTTGTGTTCTTTGAGTGAGCAGCACATTGATCAGTGAAAAGCAGAATTTTTTTAATTTGAGCACCTACTTTCCAGCCTAGTTGTATACAGTAATCTTCACTTGTCATGCTGATATTCTCTGAATTTGTATTGGCATCATATTTTGTGGGAAGATTTTAATAACCTTAAAGCAACACACACACAATTGTAGGCATCATGACTGGAGTCTCCACAAAAACTAATATTTTCAGTAGGTTGTAGCCTGAAAAACAGACATGTCTCATCACCATTCTGTATGTCACAGAGCTCACATTTTGTAATCTCTTGCAACAGTCAGTCATATTTCCAGTCTTCTAATGCTTGCAGCCACTACATTTCTACCAGGGCAATTCCAAAATAAAGTTATGATTGGCTAGTTAAAAAAATACAAAATAGATGACAAAATTTTATTATATGGAACAGCTACACACATAACTGCATTACTTCTCCATATAGCTGCCATCCACATTTAGGCACTTGTCATTCCTTGACACTAGTTTTTGCAGTCACTCATCACAGAACGGTGCCGACAAGTTATGCAGACAGATGTTGACTCCATCCATGAGCTCTTCATTGGTGTGGAAGCGCTAGGTAGTCAACCAGAACATCTTGGTAGAAAGATGGTAATCGCTTGGTGTGCGGTACAGAATGTAAGAAGGATGGTCAAAAATCTCCCAGTTGAAGAGCTTGATTAAAGCATTTGTGTGAGCTGCGGTGTGGGGCCGCGCATTGTTGTGCAGCAGAACAACACCTTTAGTGAGCATCCCGCGCCATTTTTTGGGGATCAACCTCCGAAGCTTATTCAGCGTTTCACAATAAACCTCTGATGTTATTGTGGTCCCTGGTGCCATGAATTCTATCAACAAAATTCCCTTATGATCCCAGAATACGTACCTCACAGCTGGCGGGAGTGGCGATGATAGTGTCTATGTTTCATCAGTAATTACTCCTACATTACGCAGCGAAAAGATATGAGGGTAGGTGTTCAGCGATAACAAATGTTACTTGTTACTTATTAAGCGTGCGCTTTGGCGCTATGACAATGCGCTTCTTTTACCAACCAGTCGGAGGTTGATTTTGGAATCGCCCACATATAAACAACTTTGTGTCTCCTCTTATTTGTTGATCCAACCAACAGACCCTCTGAAGTTGTTAACTGTAACGCAAACAGCGATTTGCAAGACCTTCTGGTGATACTACCACCTATGGAAGCATTGTTTGCACATGCTTGCTTGAACCATGCGGCACAAGGAAACACCAGTTCCTCCAGAGGAACACATTCCAATGATTTCTGCTGCTTGGAGAAAGGCCCACACCAGAGGTAACACCTTTCAGATTCTTTACAGGTTCTGACAATTGTGTTTAATGGGGACACTGGAAATCACAACTCCAATGCCAGGACAATGTGTTCCAGTTTCTGTCCATACTTGCTCAAATAACTACTATGCCATTATCACAAATCACATCTCCTTCCTTTTTTCCATATTTCAGCTCCTGCTATGAGATTACATTTAGTTCACAATATTATGTGGTCTACAAGACTTACTACATATTCCCTGCTTATAGCTAACATGCAACATACAAGTTACGACTACAAACAAAAGGTGGTGAAGTACCATGAGTATACAATTGATCATTATCAAATACAGTAGATGAATTCAGATCTGACGCCTGCTCCCTTCCACTCTACTGCCATCTACACAAAAGCTGTCTTAACTACTTCAATGCCATTTCCAGAAGATATCACTGAACTGTCGCTAGCAATGCTATGCATGATGCCATTTTTGTTCAACATTCTTGTTATTCATCTTTCAGTATTCTCTCTCGCAACAAATAAAGATCCTGAGAGGAAACGATACAACATAAAATTGAGTAAATTTCCCTAAAATGAAGTGCATAGTCTGGAAAAACATGAAGTTGGGGAAATGTAAAATCCATTCCAATAGGACATTGTTCATATGTGCATTTGACTGTGACTTTAAAAAAGTTTGTAAGTTTGTGGAAAATGCAAGAAGTGGTACTGTGAAATGCGGTGTCACAGTAGTTCTGATGTTTCGCAGAATCATAGTGCCTCTATCTCCTGGGTCAAACACTGAAATAAAAATGATTTAACATTTATTCTCCTTGGACTGTTTGACCCCGAACATAAAGACACTGCAATCCTTTGAAAAATCAGGAAACACCTGCCCATCCCACACACAAGACTTAACCCTTCAGCACCAAAGTTATGACACCTTCAACTATGGCATTTACTGGCTGGTTTCCAGTGCCTCCAAGTGTGGTCTGATCAACATCTCTGGCCTCTGTGTAACTAGGCAAGAGAATAGAATGCATTTCTCATGTGAGAGTACACACAGTGCAGTACAGAGTTGTAATGTTTATGATTAACCTAGGACAAATAAAACTGTCACAAAACATCAGAATCAAAGTTCATTGTGAAATGATTACTTGGTTCCAACAGCTTATAAAAGACAAGCAACAAAAATACAAAATAACTTCACACACAACAAAATATAGCCATTTTTGGATGCACAAAATGTATTACACAAGTACGCGAAGTCTCAATCCATTAAGCATGCAACCAGCCAACCTCACTTAATGGAAGACAGACCCCAACTGCGTTGAGACTGATCTGCATGACAGCAGGAATGGTGGAAGCCAATTTGTGACACTGATTAATCAGAACTTCTTTATCCTACATGAGTTAAATGGATGTCCCCCATTTAGTTTCTTGCAGTCCAACAGAATTTTGATACTTTCCAGTATCTATCCCAGCTATTGACACCGTCCACGACATCTGTCAGACGTTGATATCTTTGATTCATCAGAACTGTCAACTGTTAGATCACAAAAGGGTGAAATCTGAAATACAGATGTACACAAACTTCCAGACACTACTGTTCATCACGTACTGTGTCATGAGCAACTGGCTGTGATATTCTGTTGGTGATCAGAAAATATAGTAAAACTTGCCTGTGTGACACTGTACAAGCACATTGCTTCCAAAATGAATTTATTCCTCCATAATGACCCTTAAATTCAAATCAATGCTGACTACTTCAAAGTAGACTCCTTAGGACTTCACACAGTTAGTCCAGTGATCATGCCACTGTTCATTACAGTATGTGAAATACACTGCTTAAAACTGGGCAAGGGTGTCCCACTATTTTCCTTGAATCCTGCTGATATCATTACATCTCCTGACCTTTATACAGCCATCTTGGTTTAGAAATAAGTCACACAGCATTAAATCCCATAAGCTGGCAGGGTGCAGAATAAAACAATTTGTTTTAAGACAGAAATTCACACCAACATAGATAAAGGAGTGTGGGCAGGTGCATTGTCATGGTAGAGAAACAAACCTCAAAACTCCACTTTCCAGGCTGTTCTCACTGCACATCTTCCAGCAGATGTCATGAGGTGTCAATGTAGTAATGCTGGTTTACAGTTGTCCTTATGGAAAACACTCACATTGCACAACTCTGTGAAGTTAAGCAACAACCAGCATATTCTTCACATTGAGAAAACTTCTCCTGTCTTCTCTGCATGTCTCATCACCTGTGGTAATCTTTGAAGGAAACCCTGACTCTCCTTCTAACTACCATTAAGGGTCCTGGCACATGTCGCAACAATTCTCCTTCTGCTCCTCATTCTATAGATATGACACAAATTTTGCAACAATCTGAAGCACATTCAGACTGTTCTGAAGTGACCCAATAAAAATTCCTAACATGTTAGCAACTTCAATGATACTGACTCTTCAGTTTCCAATGGCAGGTTCCTTCTTTCTATCCACAATTTCATCTGTGCTGCTTGTCAATGGACATTCTGAGCATTAGTACCTTCAGCAGAGGTCATGCAACTTTTGAACTCCCAAAACAACTGACAACCTTGTGTTTTTCCTCCTGTCTTTTCTCCAGAACATACTTCCAACATTTTGAAGTTTTTTTCCCCAGTTTAAATAATTTGGAGCAGACATACTGTTCTTTCAAGCCTGCCATTTTCTGGTATGCCAGATCAGTAAATGGTACAATGAACATGTGTACTTAGTAAGACATTACTCAACAAAGGCATGTGCTACAGCCTTACTCCAAGCAGAAAATGACTCAGCAAACTCTATTCCCTCTACACTTAGTGGCTGAAGATTGTGCTAGCGAAGGTAGTGCCATCTGGCAGTCAGTCCAAAACTATGTGATCACACCACATACTGCCCACTCATATTCAGTACCAAACAGACAGCCAATGTCAGTTTCCTCTTATGTGAATTTCACCGGTCACAAAAGCCAAGGCATGACCACAGAGCTACTAAACAAAGGGCCAGCACTGTGTCTGGCTCCTCAATTAATCAAAGACAGCATAGACAACAGAGGAGAAGGAAACAAACTCATCCTTGAGCACTATTTTCTTCTGTGTATGCTACTGCATCAGTGTGTAATCAGATCCTGATGTTCTGAAGTTGACGGCACCATGTTCCTTCAAAACATCAGGAACCACTCACCCAGTGACACAGTTTCATATCCAGGCACAACAGAATCCTCAGTTACACTGCTGTGAGAACCTCAACAACTGCAACCTCAAATTTATACAGAACCTGGTGAGCCTGTATGAGCTCGTTCATCCGCTCTTCACAGGCACTCGTCTTTTCTTGAAACTGTTGCACCCTCCCTCCCAGTTCATCTCTGATGGCCTGCAGATCTGCAATTGACTGCCTGCAAGACTCCAGCTGCTGTTTCTGTTCTGTAAACAAACAGCCAATGCAAACGTTTTAACACAACCTCAGACTCCGATCATCACATGCAGGTCAAAGCCCACTTATACCTACATCGAGTACAGTCCTTCTTATTAAAATAATAGTTCTTCATCTAGTCAAGAAATTCCCTGCACTTTATTTAACCTAATGTTCATTTCTGTGACCAAAAGCAGTTGCCACATGTCCATTCAGTCAGATTAATTCTGTACATGTCTCCCATTCTATTTCTCTAAGGCCAATTTTAATATTATACTTCCATCTATTTATAGGTCTTCAAAGTCATCTATCCTTTCAAGTTTCCCCATTAAAATCCTGTACACATTTCCCTTCATCATTGTGTGTTGTGAGACCTAACCGTTTCATCATCCTTGAGATCATCACCTAAATGGTTGGTGAGTACCAGGCATAGAGCTCCCCATTATGCAGCTTTCTCCAATTCTAATTTTGTACAACAAAATCAATTAATTTACTTATGACACAGAAACTTAAAAAGTTTAATACATCTCTACAACCATATATGAACAAATGGACTACAGCCTACAAACAGGTGCATTACCACCTTACAAAATGATACCAATTTATTCTTCTAACCATAAACTGAAAGCATGCACCATACACCCCACAGGTTACACTATTCTCAAACACACATCACACAGCCTACAATTTATATTATTTTAAAACACATCACACAGCCCACAACTTATATTATTCTAAAACACATCAAACAGTCCACAAATTTTATCATTCTAAAATACACATCATGCAGCCCACAACTTATATCATTCGAAAACACATCACACAGCCCACAACTTATATCATTCTAAAACACATCACACAGCCCACAACTTATATCATTCTAAAACACATCACACAGCCCACAATTTATATAATTTGAAAACACATCAAACAGTCCATAACTTATATCATTCTAAAACACATCACACAGCACACAACTTATATCATTCTAAAACACATCACACAACCCATAACTTATATCATTCTAAAACACATCACACAGCCCACAACTTATATCATTCAAAAACACATCACACAGCCCACAATTTATATAATTCAAAACACAACCCATAACTCATACCATTCTAAAACAACAAACAACCCACAACTTATATTATTCTAAAACACATAACACAGCCCCTGGTTTATACCACTTTAAAACACACATCACACAGCCCACAACTTATATCATTCTAAAATACATCACACAGCCCACAACTTATATCATTCTAAAACACATCACACAGCCCACAACTTATATCATTCTAAAACACATCACACAGCCCACAACTTATATCATTTGAAAACACATCACACAGCCCATAACTTATATCATTTTAAAACACATCACACAGTCCACAACTTATATCATTCCAAAACACATCACACAGCCCACAACTTATATCATTCTAAAACAAACGTCACACAGCCCACAACTTTTATCATTCTAAAACACACATCATGCAGCCCACAGCCCACCTTGTACAAGTTGCTGGCTGTTCTCAAGATCCAACTGCTGAACTTTAAGCTGTGATAACATGGCTGACATTTCCTTGCTCAACCCCTGTTCAGCTTTACCTGCACTGGACACCTGTAACTGTAACATTCATCAAGCATTCCACATGTTGCTACTGGCAATACTGTGCAAGTTCTAAATGAAACAAACACCTTCCATCCTCCAAAACTTCAGTATATCTTACAGGGTAACAGTGTGTCACTTCATAAAGACCTATCTATCTTATACACTAACAGTGTATCACTTCATCCAATCCTCTTTATCTTATACAGTAACAGTGTGTCACTTTGTTCAGTCTTTTATATCATTCCTTTAAGCATAACTTCTCACAGAACTCCACCACTTTACTGATGTTGACTCTCAACAACACTCCTTCAATTATGCTACGTGACCTGTCCACCATAGTTCATTTAACGACCATACTAAAACTGTGACAATGTAAAAAGTTGCTCCTTACACTGTTTATCAATCCCCCACCTTGTTCAGATACAATCCATTGTTTTCACCCACAATTAATCCAGCACACATACTGACCTCAAGTGATTTGACATGTGAGAGAGCTTCACTGAGGTCAGCACTAAGTTTTTCCTTTTCCTGCTGAAGTGTCATGACAACGGTTCGCAATGGGGAGTCATGACACTGCTCCAGATATCTGCATCACAACACACATAAACACTTATTACAACACTGCACCAGATATCTGACATCTACAACAAAACACACAACAGCAAACTCTGCTCCAGATATCTTGTATCTGCAACACAACTCGCATTAACCACTTCTTATGTCACTGCTCCAGATATCTGATATCTGCAATATAATACACAACAGCCATTGGTGCTATGACTATGCTCCAGATATCCAGTGTCTGCAATGCAACACACACAACAATACCCTGTGTTACAAAACTGCTCTAGATGGCTGACATAAGGCAAACAACAAAAGTGCATGTCCACACACACACTCACATACATACACACACACACACACACACACACTCACACACACACACATACACACACACACACACACACAAAAATCCTTCAGCTCGCCCTATCAGCCTCCAATATCACTCACTCATTCACTCCCTCACTTACTTGTGGTTCAAGTGCAGCAGTTCACACATCTTCTCCTGCTGCTGATCTACCTTCGCTCTCTTCTCCTGCAGCTCTGCCCGCAGCTGCTCATTGTCAGTGACAAGCTTCTGAATGCTTGCCAGCAGAGCTAATGGTTCCATAGCTGGCAGCGACTTACAACGCTGAAAGTCGTCCAGCTGCACACATCAACACATATCTGTACTTCATGCCAGCAGGTCTAAGCACAGCTCACATAGTCTGTACCTGCCTTATGTACCCAAAACACTGGTGACTGACTTCATTGTTTGGTGTGTCATTTGAAGTACTCAAGGCAGTTTTGCTAACGCTTGAGGTCTTGTACAATATGATGCTGTGTCTGTCACTGAGTGTGTGGCTCCCCACAAACACTACGATCCTTTCCATTAGCCAAACAAAAATCATGTCACAGAAGTCTGGAATCTTCAGTCACGGCCTATTTAGAGGTACTATCCAAAAGCTTGCTAGCAGGGACTAAGAAAAACCAATAAAACCCCTTCCCCAGCCAAGACTGCCATGCAAGATTCAAACCACTTACCTCCTAAATAATGACTAATCAGAAGTGTTACTGCTTAAGCTAATTGGTTTGGTCACACCAATACAGGAACATGTGTACTTATGCTCACGTAACAATGTGTAGCATAAAGAGCAGAAATTATTAATGGACATAAAATTTTGGGCAATGAACTTCATAACTAAAAACTGAATTAAAATCTATGCATAAATGAGAGAACAACATTAAACTGGGCAACCAACGTGATTATGTGCATTGTTCATTGTCTGAGATATATCTCAGACAGAAATCATGGCATTCTTAGGATCAAACTTTAGCAAACAGTATGCACAGCTGTGAACATTATTTAACCAGCTCAGAGAAAGGTTCAACTTTCAGCTTTGTGATGACAGTAATACATCCACAGTTCCTTGACAGCAGTGGCCAAATGTATAAACTAACAGTGGACAGTTGTATAACCATCAGCTCCTCAGGATTTGGCAACTGTATTACCATCATATCTAAAAAACACTGGTCACATGTACAACTATCAGCTCCTCAAGTCATTGGCCAGCTATAAAATGACAGTAAACACTGAATTTACATTCCCGAATTTTGTGTTTTCCAGGATTGAGTGAACGCCTTTCAGGACCCAGCCCAATCAATCAATGTTATATTCTAACAAAGTTTTAAGTTCCCCCCCCTTTATGTTTGCACTGCAATTGCACACACTTTCCAAGTCCTGCATATGGAATTTACTGACACAGATGTTTTATGATTTCCTTCTCAGAATGTTTATGTACGTCCGGTACAGCACAGCCAACAACAGCTCAGTGACATGTTCCTGAACTAAATGTTAAGGTACTTAAACAGCTTTTGAACAGACTGCGGTACGTTCGACAGAACAGACATAAGGTCTCAATTCACTGATGGTAGTCGATAGCGATCGATTTCACAAGGTGGTATGGGTGCAATACCAGGCTTTTGGGTCAAATTATATTGTGGACTGTAAAGCATATTTACTCTAATGAAAGATGATGTTTTTCCCTTAAGTTTTATGCTTTAATATGTAAGGTCATATTAATTTGCATATGAAGGGCTATAACCTAACCCAGCTCATCAGTTGTTTCGCATGTCTTAATCTCAGGGAATCTAAGTGTTCTAAGTAGCAGAACAGTAATTTTATAAATACTTGAACATTATTAATATTATTTGTATTACTTCACGATTGTTAGAGTTTACATATGTTTGCTTGTATGGATGCGTCTTTGAAAAATGTATGCACTGCTAGCCTTGGTATCATGTACACAGCTTATTACATCCTGGGTAGGAAACAGACTACTTGCTTATGTTAAGATTTCAAACTCACACAGTTCAAATTCATCCCCACTTAAATATTCTTGCTCTTCCCAATTGGCTAACTGTTTAAATATAAAATTGAAGTTTTAATGTATCAGCTCTTCAATATGACAGTCAGTTCTTCAAAGTAATGATCAGTACATAATCTACAGATCTAGAAAACAGCAGCCAGCTCTACCACCATTAGCTTGCCAAAACAGTGACCAGCTCCACCACCATCAGCCCTTCAAAACAGTGGCCAGCTGCACAACCATCAGCTTGTCAAAACAGTGGCCAGCTGTACAACCATCAGCTCATCAAAGTAGTGGCCAGCTGCACAACCATCAGCTTGTCAAAGCAGTGGCCAGCTGTACAACCATCAGCTCGTCAAAGTAGTGGCCAGCTGTACAACTGTCAGCTTGTCAAAGCAGTGGCCAGCTATCAGCTCGTCAAAGCAGTGGCCAGATGTACAAGCTTGATCATCTGTTTAACAATGAGCTCTTGTTATAAGTCCCCTCACCCACCACAAAACACAACACCACAAGCCACATAACTAAACTTTGCAAACCTTTATTAACACCTGATCCACCTTGTCCACTGCTTTGGCTACACCCATGCGGACCTCCAAATTTTGGTTTCGCATCTCAGCCAGGAAAACAGGCAGCTGAGTGTCTGAGGGAATGACTGTTGGTGTGCTGATGGTAGCACCGGGTACAGGCAACACCTGCTGGGTGCCACCTGCTTGTTGTGTCACCAGAGGGCAGTACTGTCCTTGAGGTTGTATATAAGTCACTGCGGCATCTATTCCCTGCAACCAGACAGTAATGGGGTGTAAGTTCCAGTGCATGTGTGACAGACCCAACTGTAATTTATTTGGAAGTGAATAAACTATCTGTTAGACATTTAACGTCACCTGAAATGTGTTGCACATGTTCACATAATGATTTCACCAGCATAACTTTGCATAAACTAAACTAACTGAATCCATTAAGCACAGTCCTTCTTGAAATGATAATAGTGTGTCACCTTGTCAAGAACTTCCACACTCTTTATAAAACCCCAAGTTTCATTATTGTGTTCACCAAATGACTGTCACTTATCTCTATCCTGAGCCAGATTAATCCAGTCCAAACCACCCACCATATTTCTTTAAGCTTTAACATATGAATTGGACAGCCCACTACATGTACATCCACTTTGTCCAAACAGGAAAACACTGACACAGAATGAACATTTTCATTCAATATTGCTCGGGCCACAACAGAAACCTGGCATTGAAAAGGTCATAACACTAAAGGTTAAGATCCACTTTAATATTATCCTCTCAGCTATGCCTATGTCTTCCAAGCAGTCTCTTTCCCTGATGTTTCCCCATCAAAACTCTGAGTGCATTTCTCTCACCGCCCACATGTGATACATGTCCTGCCCATCTCATTCACCTTAATTGGTTGACCCTAATAATACTAGATGAGAAGAATAAATCATGAAGCTTCTGATTATACTATTTTCCCCAGCCTCCTGTTAGTTCCCTCCCTCTGAGAGCCAAATACCGCCCTCAGCACCCTACTCTCGAATGCCCTCTGACTACACTCTTCCCTCACCGTGACATACCAAGAGTCACATCCATATAACAAAACTGGCCTAAATGCACTTCCACATATTGTAATCCCTATATTCTTAAACAGCAAACAAGCAGACAAACAATCTTATAAACACCGCAGCAGAGGATAGAAATAATATGTTGAATAACATTTGATGGAAGAACAAACGGAAGGTAAAGGTGTGGGCAAAATTTATAACTTCTGTGCTTATTTCAGACTGTATGTGTGTGCACAGTTTTTATCCTGTACAGCCACAAGTACTGAACATGTTAGTATTGCCACTACAACAAATACCAGCGTAAATAATAAGCTACTGTCAATTCAAGAAACGCAACAGACTATTTGCAATGTAGCCACTACTTTAAGTGTTCCTCCCACAAAAATGGTCAAATGCTTGGCATTTCTGCATCTACTTGAAATACAAGGCACAGTATGCAATCTATCAGTAAACACCTGAGCCTGAAAACTGTAAAATCAGAAAATTAAAGTAGCACAGAATTAGTGTTTATGGAACAGTTCGCACATAAAAAGGGCTGTTAATTTACCAGTTTATTTGTAAAATATGTGTCACCTTGTACCAAAATCACTGAACAAGACAAGACTTAAAATGTGATTTGATGGGAAAACATAACAATTTATTGCAAAATTTACACAGAACATTTTTCTAATAAAGTCAATGTCAATCTCATTACAAAATTAAAAAATACAGTAAAAGCTACAGTCTCTGACACTGCATGGTCCGGAAAACTGTATTAATAAGTGAAATACTTATTGATACATTGTTAGTTTTCTCTGCACACACCATGAAACATAAACAGAAATAAACAGGGCATACAAGGTGTGGAAGGGAAAACATAACAGGGTATCAAGTGGCAAATTACAAACAAATGGTGAGGTCTGTCCATAAGAATACTGGGCACACTAAGATACACATTAGATATGAGACAGGCACTGCTGACAAGAAACTATAGAGTTTTTGCATGCTAATCTACTTACGCACATGAGACATGTGATGAGGGCCAATGAACAACCATTTCTCTCTCTGTTTTATATATTTTGAGTTTCTTTAAATTCTTTACATGGCAGATTCTGTAAGTTTATGTGGGAATATCAGGCATGCTGACTGTGAAGTGCCTCACTGTCTGGCAGAGTTCATGACTTCGAAGGACAGAAGCAGATTAACGGAGGCCTATGTTGATGGGAACCAAATGCCAAATTTCAACTGCAGGAATTTTAAAGATTGAGTAATTTTTGTGACAAAGACAAAATTCACAAAAACCAACAGAAATCAAACTAATTCATCTGCCTGGAAATACACTTCCTTTTGGCACTTTTCAACAGCCAATCAAATTTGTTATTTCTAATTCTGTGGTGGTGTCATTTTGGAGAGAAGAGCCAAAAAACACTTGTGGCAGAATTCAAAAGGCTCTTGGCTCTGCATTTTTGTGCAGGATACACACAAATTAATACGCACACTCACACAACTTGCTTTAAGCATTAGCCTGCATAGCTGCAAGTACAAGCTACCTTGTGTTGGAGTATCTTCAAGCAATCTAACAAATAAATTTAAAATTCTCTGGCGCCTTTCTTCTGTTGGGCAAACAACATCCCAGTGTTGCACCTCTCCATACCCATAAATAACCCTGAAGGCTTATGCTCCTGAGCAACTAGGTGTGTGTAGTGAAGAACCGCAGGCTACAACCGCTGCTGTGACAACAAAATGAGGCACCAAACGGTGACTCAGTAGGTGCTGGTAGAACATTCTACTATCCTTTGGTCCTGCAGGTGCCAGATACTGCAACCTTCACTGCAGTACTGTTTTCAGGCTACTGTTTCAAAGCATTTTCCCAGTTAATAACATTAAATTTTACCAACAAGAAGGTCTAATTGTATTCGTACCTCTAACTGTACAGTAATACAAACTTTGTACACAAAAACCAAAAAAGGTTTTATACGAGGTAGTCTTAGAAATGCTAACATAAAAATGTTTAACCCAAGGTCTGAGTTTATTCATCATAACAGTGTTTAAAGAGATTCAAGTTACGAGCCATGAGGTTCTCACAGTACTGCAGCTGAAGACTCAAGTCTGGGATGTGATATTACATTGTTACTTAACAAGTTCATGGCAATTCAAAGGACTCCAGTGCCTTTGTCTTCAACATCAAGCAGTCCACAACACATTGAAGTCCTCTGCAATATGACACCAACACAACTAGCTTAACTTTGGTAACAAGAGTGAAACATGGATCTTACATTTCTGAGGGGACAACTTAAAAATTAATGTAAAATTGAGTAACTGGGAATTCATGTAGCTACTGTAATTAAATATGCTAAGTTTGTATTGCCATAACTGTAACTCACAAAACAAATTCTCGATCAGTATGTTATGACGCTCAAACCACACTTTGAAAAACATTACAGGTCTTGCATAAAATAAAAAATCCTATAAGCAGAGTGACTGGTTGACTTCAAGCCAACTACATGAAAATAAACAGACTAGGTGACTGAAGTGCACAAACACATCCCTAACAGGTGGGGCCTTATGCCAAGTTTCCAGAAGTGTCCAGGCAGTTGCTTCCAGACAACAGAGCCACTTTGTTGGCACAACCTTGCCATCACAGACAATAAGCAAATATAGAGTGAATGTAGGATATAGGAAACTGCAACTGAAGATCAATTTTGTTTGCTGCTTGCCAATTTAAAGTACTTAAACTAACAGCAACAAACCAATTTATTCAGTTCTAAAGGAATTCAATTATGGTGCAAGACACTCATAAACACTCTTCATTTGAACTCTGCTCACTGTACAGTATACAACTGAAGCAACTGAACAGTGGACAAATGATGGACAGAGTCCAAAAGAAGAGTATTTCTGGAATAAATGTTTTTTTGCACAATTTCAATGCACGATGCAGGAAATAAGAAGAAAGCACAAATATATATTACTGAATGCTTCACACTGTTCTTATGAATGTTTTGTTGGGAAAATTATACATTCAAATAACAAAAAGTCCACATTCCACTGCGTTGACCAACCATGGTGTCACACCACAGTAGCCCTGCACCTTCCACATTTACCACTATTCATCCCCATTGCATTATTAAAAACATAACATTTATATTCAGGAAGAAAAATGAAGGCTACATGTTTTGGCTAAAATCAATTAGCCATCATGAGGCCAAATTACAAGGATATAAAAAAGTACAATTTACACTGTATTTAAGGTTTGAGATCTCAACTGTCACAAGCTAAAATTACATGTACAGTGTAAGATGTAGAATTACATGTACAGTGCAAGGTGTAGAATCAGTGTAAGATGTAGAAATACATGTATAGTTCAAGGTGTAGAATCAGTGTAAGATGTAGAATTACATGTACAGTGTAAGGTGTAGAATTACATGTACAGTGTGAAGTGTAGAATTACATGCAAGTGTAAGATGTAGAATTACATGTACAGTGTAAGGTGTAGAATTACATGTACACCGTAAGGTGTAGAATTACATGTACAGTGTAAGATGTAGAATTACATATACAGTGCAAGGTGTAGAATTACATGTACAGTGTAAGGTGTAGTCAAACTGAGGAGCTACTTGAATAAAAAAGTAGCGGCTCCAGGTTCAGAAAACAGAGATTAACGGCCGTGGGGACCCGTTGCGCTAACCACGTGACACCCCTCTATCCGCAAAAGTTGGCA
>Ga0123355_10007063_pt1 | contig 16734 bp, 6 predicted proteins | sample TergutEmb28metaG_3_FD_89872 | JGI IMG/M metagenome (GOLD analysis project Ga0123355, IMG submission 89872) | Embiratermes neotenicus P1 segment gut microbial communities from Petit-Saut dam, French Guiana - Emb289 P1 | ecosystem: Host-associated > Arthropoda: Insects > Digestive system > Gut ...
CAGGAATCAATTTATGGTCAATTCTGAAATATATCACATTCACACTTGACAACATGCTACTATTCACCAATCTTCCGTGAATTTGACTAAATACCAGACGGGAGTGTATTATTTAGGTGTCAAGGTATTTAATATACTTCCTTCATATATTAAAATAGAGTCTGATAATCGCAAGAAATGTAAATTGATTTTACAGAAATTTTTATATGAAAATTCCTTTTATTCTTTAGGTGAATATTTTGAACTTCAAAAAATTAAATTTATTTATATACGATATTTGAAAGTTTGGCACATAAAATAGACATACATGTAAGTTTATTTTATTCTTTAAAAACATATTTAGTTACTGTATCTGTATTTTAGATCTCATTTTGTATAAAACACAACTGCATGAATGTACCAATTTTTATCTGTTATGCAGTGGTGCAGTAAATTATTTTTTGTCCAGTAAGTATTGAATCCTTGTAACTAGTGTTATTATGTTATTATTTGTTACATTAAAATAATTTATATTATGTTAAATCTTCAAACATCATATTAGGACTAGTAACCAAAACCGCTTGACACTTTTATACTGACTTAACTTCTTGACATCTTAAGCAAATATTTTTGTTACCTTTATGTACAGTATTAACTATTTCCATATCCATATGGATTCTGTAATCCTCTAGGGATCCACAGAATGAGAATAAATGATATGATATACTTAAAACTATAGTAATTTCCCACGGATATTCCAGTCACCATTAAGCTAATATTAATAATATAATTTCACAATTCCATTCAATGTGTAATACTGTCAGGACTATGATTAAGATAACTTATTAAGGATAATCCAATAACATTTAATGAAGCATTGATGGTATCAGATTAAATCTGTGGGCAAATAAAGCGATAAAAAATAATTCAGGTGTCTGAAAACAGGTCCTTATGGCACGCTGATAGAACAAGGTTATTAGATAAACGGTTGAATGAATATTCATAACAGCAGTAAGGTTATCAGCGAAATAGCTAATCAGCACAAATGTGAAGTCATTTCTCAAACAGCTGAATAAACTGAAATAAATGAAACTAAAACTAAACTAAAAGGAAGTAAGCATTTGGTACAGAAGTGAGGTTATTAGGCAAACAGCAGAACAGATATACAGAACAAAATTTAGGTTACAACGAGCAGAATAAACTAAACAAAGCAAAACTTGACCATACTGAATTGAAGTTGATATTCAGTACAGATATGAGGTTACTAGGCAAACAGCACAATGCATATTCAACACAAAATTAGGTTATTAGAAAAGGGCAGAACAAACTAAAGTAAATGTAAGTTAATTATATATTGAGAGCAGAAGTAAGATAATTAGACAAAGAAGAAAACAGATCCACCATAAAATTGAGGCTATCAGTCAAAAGGCCCAAAAAACTAAACCAAACTACACACTCCTTTTACTCTGTGTATGAATTTTTTATGTAACGATAATCTGTACTACTGTTTTGTAAAATGTTTGTCGCACTTTACACTGTAAAAATTGTGTATATTTGTTTAAATATGACTTGTTCCACATCTTACTGTCTTTGTGAAAAAACTTGTGGGTCCATGGAATGTGTGTGTTTGTGTGCGTGCGCGCATGCATGCATGCACACAAACTAAACTAGATAGTCAGGACAGAAGTGATGTTATCTGGCAAACAGCAGAATGGATACTCAGGACAAATATGAGGTTATAAGACAAGAAGTGAAACGGATATCCAGGACAGAAGATATTAAAAAAACAACTGGGCTGATCACATTCAAGGGATGCCAGTTGAAAGATATGTACCTCCTATTATTAAAATACAAACCAGAAATATATACATGTGTTTTAAGAGGTTCTCTATAGATATGTCACGTTCAATTACAAAAATGTGGAATTGAAACAGGTTACAAGATATACTCCATGATGCTGAAGATGCACACAAAAAATATATCCTTGACAGTCACACTATAAAACTCAGTAATATCAGTGGATGTCTTGCAATGAAAGTAATAGCACATGTTGCAACAACTAACACCACACTCCACAACATATGTTGCCTTCGGGCATAAAAAAATGCATATTTACTCTGCGTCATTAGCTTTAACTACCTGTACATCTACACATAAACATAAATTTTCTTAATTTGTAGTCACCATGTGTCAGTTATATAATAAACTTTTTCTGTGCATTTAACAAAAACAAAATGTCTTTCAGGTTTCCATGTGTAAAAAGTTGGCAATCTCAATTTAAAAACCAAGGCCATGATAAATGACATACACATTTCAGAAAAATGTAGACTGAACAAAATAACTAGCCTAGGCACACTGCATATGAATTGAAACACTTCACAAATTCTGTCCAAATCCACTGTGGTCACTTTGTTAGACACCTCACACATACGTGCCAAGTAAAGATTTTATAGTTACACAGCTATATTCTGTGAACAGACTATTATCAGAGGGCTTCATTTAGCTTTTGTGTTGTGAGTATCCATACAAAGACACTCTTGATAAGGACAGCACAATATGCAGCATGGTTGTTTCATACTGTGCTCCACTGACCTCAGTCCTGAATGCTTAGAGTAATCATCAATGCATCTAATTCTGAGTATTACCATCCAGGAAATCTGCAATAACTAACTCAAAAGGTTTCTTTGTCCATGTTGGGAAGTTTAAGACAAACTGCAAGGTAATTCTATTACGGTATAAACAGTACTTGAAAGATGGACTGACTGGTAAATCAAATGGGCCCTTAGAACTGTGGATCTAATTCACACAGAAAGTATTTATATGTCATTATAAACATTACATGCCTTTCCCTTAGCAGCTAATCTTTATAAACAGAAACAATGAATTTATGATGGCATTACATCAAATGAACAACAAACTTATTTTTGATGAATTTCTGCAACAGTTGTGCATTTTTAATTGTACCAACAATCTCATATTGAGTACCTACAAAGACAAAAAGAATTTTGATTTACACTTTCCACAGTTATGATGGCTTCTGTAAGATTATACATATATTTACATGAGCAACTTTTTCATCCAAGTGACTCTGTACATGTGGGACGTCATTCTTAAAATTGCTACATATATCAAAACATGTAAACCATCAAAGATGTATTCGCATCCTTGAGGAACACCCATTAAAGCTGCTCTATGCATCTGTCCTACCATCTGCACACACGCAACACACTGAGAACCACAGAACAGAATTTCATGAACGTTGATGTGGAAAACTTTACAGAACTGTCAAGCAATTTCAATTTGTTTATGTTAATCAAACATTCTTCATGGCCACTTTACATGAAGATCCAGACAAGGTTCTGTGCATCTGCATCCCTAATTTGCAGGTGTTTCTGTCCTTGCTTTGTACATGTGCACAGTTCCTATCAGGCTAGATTTTAATGACAATGCTAGGATACAGGGCAAACTCACACTACCTACAGAACCTAATTTGTAGCGAAGCAAATCTACCACAGCAGCTGCTCTATGTTCACACTTCTTAACTTGTTATTCTCTGCCTTATTCTTCATACCCTTCTCCTTTCATACCCCAACCTGCAGAATTCTGTGTTCAGGTCTGCAAGAGATAGACAACTTGGAAATGCCACAGAATATTTGAGGATTGTAGAATATCATACCTGTAGTCACAGTAAATTATACGACCATCAAGAAGGTGTCGAGTCACATACTCCTCTCTAGTAGCGTGAAGCAGTGAACGTGAAGACACGTTTCTCTCACGCATTGTGCGGACAACTGCGATCAGCACAGTATCGATGTCATTCCCTGACCCTGTATTGCTGCCATCTACACATACAAATAAAACACAAATTAAACATTGTTTTTAGTAATCTTGATAAAAGGCCTTTAACTCACTTTGTGAGAGGGACTCAATAATGTCTTGTTAAGACTTCTGAAATATTTTCAACAGCAATTTAAGCACGTTATTAAACAATGCTGTCAATTAATAAGTTTATATAGCAACAGCAGCTTTGTGCTACACCCACTCCCTCATAGAAAAACGATATTACAAACTGAATAATGGGCTGGATAGCTCTCACAGCCAATATGGACATTATGGCAAAGGGAAAAATTGCTTCCCAAACAATAGTTGTCACTTTCCCTAACAAAGCTATCAGACATTATTAGACAACATTATCTCAGTGATAGAAGAGCTGGCTAATAATTTGTAGGTACTTGTTTAGAATTTTAGCTTGTTACAGCAATGGTAAAGATAACTGTGAGGGAGTGTCTGGGGATTTTTCAGTCCCAAGACTTCGTAAAAAAAATGGAACAGCACTTCGTCCCTACTTTTTCTTCCCCATTCATAACCACTACTTCATACTATAATCCATCAAGTCATCCTACTAACCAGCCCCTGATCCTCTATGTGTAACTCACATACAGAGTACAGAGTTTAAGTTATGGTCTATGAACTGAGTATCTTCCATTCTTAGTGTTCACATGGCCCATCTGGAAAGTAAGTACCAAAGGATTTGACTTAACAAAGTAGTATGCAGCCAGCTACCAGAGATCAAGCTTCAAAAGACAGCATGAAAGTGATTGCCAAGGAAAAAGATTCAACAAAAAGTCAGCCATGGGTGATTACAGGTGGCTGAGACTGAATAGGAATCCTCCTGATGAAGATTACTAGAGAGCATGTTTCTAAAGAAACTTGACTTATGGTGATTACCAGAGGTCACAGTTCCAGAGTTCAGCCAATAAAGATAACTGCGGAGTACAATTTAAGAGAATCCCGTCCAAGGGTGATTACAGGAGATCAAAGTTCAAGAGACACCTACCTGACAGATATGAATACAGAGTAATATTGAATGAAAAGCCACTGAAAGCATGTCACTGGAGGTAAAGATCACAGAGATACACACGTACAAGCTTGACTACAAGTACGCTTAAGGATTACTGAATATGTTTTTGGCTTAGTCAGTCACCATAAACACTGATACATACATTGAAACGCAGCCATCAAATGCATGATGCCTTCCCCATGGTAAAAAAATCATTCAGTTGCCTGCACAATAGCAGACACATGCAGCAGCGCAAAGATGTGGAAATCACTCGAGCTCATCCTGACTGTGTGGAAATGGGCTGTCATCTCACAGCACAGTGTAACCTTGATGACACTGGGTGCATGCAATGCAGCCATATGAATGACTGGTTTAACCACAGGAAGGTAAATAATGACAACACATGATGTAAAGCAAAGGGTTTATCATTAATTATGGTGAATGTGTGACTAAGCCCAATGGATACCTAGTTACAATTCTTGAGTGGGAATGTGTCAGAGCCCTATTACTTAACCCAAGCAAATGATATGCAGTTTTGGTTAACATTTCAAAAAATAAGAAAGGCAACGTGCATATAAATGTAGCACTGTGGCATGTTCACGTAACCATTGTAACCACTGGAAAAGCATTAAGTATTACATATTCTGGGTGTATGTCTGTAGCCTTAGTTATCCAGCATGTAACATGCATGCATCCTTTTACATTGACATCTGTGCTCTGTCCAGATGTACATTTTTCCACATTATCTCATTAAACAGTACAATTATCATAGTAAAGTTACTGAACATAAAATGCATTTTGATTTCCTATAAAACCTTTAAACATCTCTCATTCTAAAAAGAATCAGTGATATATCATAAATGTACATACTCAGGTCTTCATGTAAAGTACCTGTAAATCTTGTCACACTTTAATGAAACTTGAATTTTTTTGATGGATCTTCGAAAAATCCTCAAATGTCAAATTTCATTAAAATTCGTCAACTGGGAGTCGAGTTGTTCCATGCAAATGGACACACATGATGAAGTTAACAGTTGCTTTTCGCAATTTTGCACACTCACCTAAAAAAGGCTGCGACAACACCCAAATTTGTAACCTTCTAATTACGAATTCACAAACTAACTCCTAGGTCACAGAGAAGTGCAGGATGTAATGGAGAGAAGATAGTGGTCAGGAATAGAGAAAACTTCTCTGTCTATTTTATCAGCAATTTCTTTGTGTGGGGTGGTACTGCTCAGTCATTCTGCTTTGTCAGAAGGTCTTTGTTTTCATAAAGTTTGAAACAAATCTGAGAAGACCCGATCATGCACTTCCCTTCTCAGGAGAATCAACCTGCAAACGAAAGTAAGACATAATGAAGACTGTGTTGACACATAATGGATAATAGACTAACAAGAAAAATTATAAATTTAAGAAGTATTATGCCAGTAGTAAATAAAAAAAAAACTGTCCCAACCTTCTGGTTACACCAAAAGTTTAAACCCATTGAAATATTTTGTAATTGTTGACATACAAACAACATTTTGGAGACAATTTGATCTACCAGCTTATCTACAGCATGAGTAATCCGAATCAAGATTTCCTACTACCTGGAATCATTCCATGTTCATTTCCTAGTAAGTTCAACATGATCAATAAAATTACGTACACCACCCACAGTTGATCATATAATCTTGCATAAATTATACTTAACATCTTTCAAAGCAGCAGGAAATAGAATTAAGCAAATTTCACATACCAGTTTGTAAAGCAAGTTACATGTCCAACCAATTCACACTCCCTTACGTATGAATGCTGCATTGACACAAAATAATACTGGTTTACTTACAGCCTTCTGCAATAATGAGTGTGTGTCGTATTCTTAGTCATCCTGGCATGCAAAGCACATCTTTTCTACGCAGTATTAGCATGTTGTCAGGTGTCACCTGACTGTACCGTATTTTTTCACATTATCTCATAAACGGCACGATTTTCGAGAAATAGTTAGCGAACACAAAATGTGTTTTTTCTCTACAAATTGTCTGAAATAAAAATCAATTTAAGAAGCATTCAATGACATACCATCAAAAATACATAAAGATCTTCATATGTAAAGTACCTATTAAGCTCCTCAGATTTTCACAAAAATTGAATTTTCTCAACAGATTTTCCAAAAATACAAAAATATCGAATTTCATGAACATCCTTTCAGTGGGAGCAGAGTTGTTCTATGCGGACAGGCAGACACACAGACATGACAATGCTAATACTCGATTTACACAATTCTGACACAGTGCCTAAAAACTGACACAAGGCACCAATATCCTATCAATCTCCGTCTTGACACAAGTAACAACACATCAAATAAACTGCAAGGATAAGTATTTATGAACAAGTGGACAGAATCATAAAGGAAATGAAAATAGCTTATATCAAAGAAACTACCCGGAATTTGCAGCGAATTAGTTGAGCACTGGGCATGTAACACAGTACAATGTGTGCTTCTTGGGAGATACGACCTGCGGCTGAAGAAAGGTGAGCATCAAGCTTTTAATACAACATAACACAACCAGATGCAGCACGAATATTGTGGCAGTCTGTCATCTTACAGGCACATGGCTAGATACATATTCAGCACTTCTCGAACAAGTTCCTAATACAAACACCGTGAGGTTTTTTATATAAATGCTCACTGTTATATATAAGACACGGAGATTAAATAACCAAAATGGACTGGGCATGAAACACACAAAGGAGAGATAAATGCATATACTACGTCAAATGTTAACTGTTTTTTACTGGTCTATAGATTGTGGCCTTCGTCGTTTTGCAGTCACCGATTCTGAACTTGGCAACAATTCTCTGGCATGTAAGGTTTTTAGGTGCACTCGCAAAATTGCTGAAAGTGACTATTAGCTTCATCATGTCTGTCCATCTGTTGGCATGGAAAGACTCGGCTCCCAATCAAAGGATATTAATGAAATTGTATATTAGTATTTTTTGAAAATCTGTTGAGGAAATGCAAGTTTTGTACTTTACCTGAAGACCAATATACTTTTTTGATCATATCACGCTCAGTTCTTCTCAGAATGAGAAATTTTTCAGACGAAAGTTGTAGAAAATATCAAAACACAACTTTTCAAGAATCGTGCCATGCATGAGATAATGTGAAAAAATATAGTACAGCCAGAGTGGAGAGGCTACATATGACAATATGGCACATGTGCATTTCACGCTGGGTAAATAAGGCATCAAACACACACAGTCAGATGTGATACTTATCGCTATTCTACTGCATCAATGGTTGAATGAACACACATCAATGTTACGTTATACGTACATGGCCTGTCTTGTTGGAAAATAAGCACATTCAGCTTTGAAGGGAAAATGTAAGCATAAGAGTTGCTTTACTTTTTACTCACGGCAATACTGAATGTACAAAAGGAATAATGAACCCAGAGATGTTCCCAATTTACTCAGTATAACACTACTAACAGGAAAGGAAATACATATTTACATTTAATCTTTTTCGCTTGCACATGTCTAGATCTTCTCTTTTAAGCTGCTGGCAGTATTCCGCCTGCATAAGCAAATGCCATTTTTAATGGTAAAATTTCCGCAATGCACAAATGTCCTTGCAGCACTTTACATCATTCGTGTCACTGACATCTCCAGTGTTCATTGGATATACACCCAACAAAGATTTGATTTTCTCACAATAGTGCTGCTGTAGATTCAAGTGTTCGGGGATGTTCACAGTCACTGGATAAACATTTCCCTACTTATATTACTTTTTACCCAACCATGCAGGACAGCATTGCAGAAAGATGTGAATTTTCAAGTGCAAGTGACAATTAAGTGTATTTTCAGCAATACATGTCACCCATTCCTTACGAATGCTTGCAAGCATAAGCTGAACCAGTTGTCTGTGGATGGGCATTTTTAAGTTGTTAACAACCAATACGAATGCTTCCCATGCTGCCTTATCACTTCTTCCTAGTATTTCATCAAAATTCCTGTCATTCAAAACAGACTTTATGTGAGGACTGACAAAGACCTCTCCTTCATATCTCTGCACTGATTATCCATCGAGCCTTCTGTTGAAGACACTGAAAACATCCTTAATTCAGATTCATGGTCTTCACATAATGTTTCACTGGTCTAAGTTTGCTGTAAAGATAGAGCTATTTTCTGTAGATCCATAAGTAGAAGCCACTCTGTCACAGCATAATGATTACTTTTTATGCACATGTTCCAATCACATAAGCAGCAGCAAAACTTTCATTACCAAGCTGCAAGCAGGAGACGAGAAATTCCTCAAAAATTCCAAATGTATCTGTTATGATGAATGCAAATGGTTAGCAGAAGTTTCAGACATAACTCTGGAGCATAAAAAATTGCTAATCCTCATTCTTATGTTTCATGTCCTAGTGCCCTCATCAATTCATTAACACTACTGTGGCAGGAAACTAGCAAGTTATTCTTCACAGCTAAGAAACATGGAGCCCTCTGTTCATTTCTAAAAAATTCAATCTCTGGGACCAGGAAGGACTGCTTGATTCGTGGACATCCATATTTAAATCCTGCATTGGGACAAATTTACCCTTAACTTCGCAAGACCATTCAATCCAGTGTGGATTATTAAATTACCTTCTTTTTGAATCTGGTAGTACATATCCTTTATCATGATCCCTACCATACACATCCATCTTCCGTCATAAGAATCAGAGAAAACAACAAAGAGACCTGAAATAAATGGACCGAATTCGTAACCTAAGTCTTCCAGATTCTAAAGGTGCAGTCACATCGCTACAACATGATGTCTGTTCAAACATCAGTCCTATTAAATAGATAAACTTTTTCCTGTGTTGAAGTAGCATGTCCTGAAGGCATATGGATGAGTGAAGGCAGAACTTCACATGTTCTTAAAATGGAACAAGTGGTCATCTTCATAGATTGTCTGATTTACCTATGGGAATAGAGCCCCCACCATCCATTGGATGGGCGTGGTCCCCAGAGCCAGTCTGGACTTCTGGAGAACAGAGAAATCTTTTGTCCCAGCCAGGAAGTGACACCAGTCCAGCCTGATGTGAACTTAAAAATCAGCCACTTTCCAAAGGATCATTCAAGAATGGCAGTTAGGTAGCCTGTGGCAGTGTTAAGCCACTAACTGATTGTGAGACTGCGCTAAGCCAATGGCAAGGTTGCATAGCAACCAGTTTTGTTGAATGAATAGTTGGGGTTCTTCTCACATAACCATGTGCACTGGTTGGGAAACAGCATTAATATGAAAACAAGAACAGCTCCCACCATTTCCACTGAAAATTAAATAGCAGGTTATGATGTCCTTGTAAAATTATGAAGATAAATTCAATTTGTTAAATACCATGAACAACTTTCTTCAAAATAGGATTAAATGGGATACTGGGGGATTCACGGGAAGTCTTAAGATAACCAACATGGACTCCTTACGTTCCAGCTGAACCTCCCTGTTGGATACCACCAAATTCTATGAATTTCTTACAACCAAAGAATTAATTCAATCTGTCACCGAACAAACTTCACACTGGAAGAGTCTCAACAGGTGGCTCTAGGATCGTGAATTACTACTCATGCATTTTTACATTTAATTTTGCTCCGCAAAAATGACTTTCTTATGAAAAGACGGCAAAAATCCTATGGCATGGCTAAATCTTCCTTTTGATAGCAATGCAACTCATTCACTCCATGGTTCAGTGTCTCTCTTGAATACCTCACAATTACATGGGAAGTAAAAAAATCTGTGCCTCATGTAACCTAAAGGGTCATTATCGCATTCACAAAAATTCACCACACTTTCATACGATACTTCTCCAGGTTATTTTTTAATATTACACTCCCACCAATGAATGAGTCTCCCAAGTACATTCTTAATGTTTGATAAGGAAAAATATCTATACGTTGGTTAAATACTTCCTCTGTAAAAAAATAACCCGCCCGTGCCATTTTTCTGAGTATAATCAGGTTAACAATGGGCATATTAGGTTAACAGCACAAACCACGAAGCTCTTCGTTACGCAATTTCCTCCAACCGACCAGTACCTGCTAAAGCTGAGAAATAAATAAATCTCGTCAGGTTTCTGTGACCAAACACCTTTACCATCCTCCCCTCAATCCAATTTTCACACCCACGTGAACAACAAAAGGAGCCACGATAGCGCATACAGTACAGGGACTAGACTACGGGCTAGACCATCCGAAGTTCCAATCCCGGTAGAGGTAGGAGATTTATCGCTTCTCAAAAACGTCTAGGTCGGCTCTGGGGCCCACCCAACCTCCTATTCAAAAGGCACCGAGGGCTCCTTCCCCGCAAGTAAAGCGACCGGGGCGTGAAGGTAACCACCCAACCCCCCATTTAGGGCTGAGATTAAGAGCAAGTGTAATTCTATCTCTACTCGCTCTACGTGCCGTCATGGCATTAGTAGTGACAGCTTTACCTCCGCCTTTACCTCTGTCAAGAACAGACAAGAATGCATACACAGTAATTCAACATGAACTTGTTGCACAATGTTTTTATTTGTTGTTTACTGCTCCGACAGGTTTCGGCTTTGGTGGCTGGCCATCTTCAGGGAGCTCGCAAGTTTGCTGACGTGTGCAACTTATGCGTCAACTAATGTGGTAGAGATTCATTTCATTAAAATTATAATTAGGATTAAAATAATAAAACTTTAAAACTCTTAAAATTAGTTTGTGGTTAAATATGAGTACAATATAAAATCATTTTAATTGGACACTGATTATCATTTGCTGCGTCCAAACATCGGTGTTTTAATCTTCCTTCAGATGAAATAGGTTCTGCTATCCAGCTTCAGGTACCCCGTGTTCAAGCTACCAATGAAGATGGCCAGCAACTAAAGCCGAACCATGTCGGAGCAATAATCAACAAATAAAAACAATGTTCCATCAGTTGGTGTTACATTACTGTGTGTATAATGCAGTTGCACGGAAAGGGTACAGTACTAAAGTAGATAAAACTACAGTTAACTTTTCGGTAGGATATGAGAAACAGAAATATTTTAGAACGCACAACAACCTTCGTCAATTAAGAACACAATTAGAGGTACCGGGCAGTCTCGATTCTCCACGTCCAGATTGTTCAAGGTTCCGTGTAGTCCGAGCCGATGCCTTAAAAGGGCTTTTTTGGGTCTTAAATGGGAGGGACGGTTTTTATTTCTTTACAGTTTAACTTCAGTGTATATTCTAGTACTATTCTACTTTTTTACTACAGTATTGATATTCGCCCGGGAAAACGACTCGCTACGGACTGGACGGTCCGGGGATCGAATCCCGGTTGGGGCGAGGTTTTCCGCACCCGTCCAGCCCGGCCCTGGGGTCCATCCAGCCTCCTATGCAATGGGTACTGGGTTGTTCCCGGGGGGAAAACGGACGGGACGTGGCGTTGACCACCCACCCCAATCTAGCACCGAGGTTAGGAAAGAGTAAACAGCTATACGTCTACTCCCCCTTTGGGCCTTCGTGGCCTGTTCTAGGGTGAACCTTACCTTCATTTATTGATACTCTGACACAATGCTACACAAACAATGCGTGTATCATTCTATGCATATACGTAATCATAAATTATATTGTAAACCGTGTAGTCCGAGAAACCTCGGTCGCGTTCACCTTGTTCTAACGGGATTCCACCGCAGTTTATATCGGATAAAATATGTCAGCATTTCTGTACCAGTTTGGGACAAATGAACTGTTTTGCAAGCCTAACGCTAGCAAGCCACTGCCACTGTAGCGACACAATGGCCACGTGGAACCCAATCTTCCAAGATTCCCGGTCAACAGCCTTGGTCCACACCGGCGCCGGGCGCTTGTTTCAACCCCTCTCATTGGTTGACCACTTGAAATCGGGAGACTGTGGTTGGACTATCAGATCTACTACAGGTTACTAACAAGTATCAAATATCCCGACTTAATTACGGAACAGCAGTTCAGAACAATTCAGGGTCGTAGGAGCCGTGGGAACCAACGGCCACACGGACACGTGTGTGTGTGTGTGTGTGTGTGTGTGTGTCACTCCGTGAAGCACGGTCTTTCTTCAAAAGTTAGTAAGTCCTCAGCTACTCAAGAAATTCCACTCACATTATGGAATTCAGAGGTTCATTACCGTGTTCACAACAGCCCGTCATTTATCCCTATTCTGGGGGGAGGCAATCACTGCAGTCCTCACCCTCTCAGCTTATTCTTTGAAGATCCACTTTAATATTACCCTCACACCTACGCCTCTTTCCTTCAGGTTTACACCCACCAAAACCCTGTATGCATTTACCTCCCACCATACGTTCCTCATGCCCCGCCCATCTCAAACGCTTTGATTTGATAACCAGCATCGTATATGGTGAGAAGTTTCTCATTATGCAATTTTCTCCGGTCTTCTGTTACCTCCTCCCTCTTATACTCGAATATCTTCCTCAGCACCCTCGGCAATGTGAACCCCTCAATGTGCCAGACCAAATGCCACGCTCATGTGAAACAAGCAACTGTAATAACAGTTCTATACATTTTAATCTTTACATTCTTAGGCAGCAAAGGGGAAGAAACAAAAATTATGAAATACTACCTCCAGTACTTTCAGCGCTGTAACACACAAGTTTTCCTATGCAGCACGTAAGCACCAAATTATTATTATTATTATTATTATTATTATTATATCATCATCATTACTATTTTTATGGATAGGATAATTCAGTCAGTAAATGTACTGGCTTCGGCCGAGGATTTAAAGCCTTCACTTCATCAAGTGAGCATGACAGTGCGAGCACTGCAAATCCACGCCCACATTAGATGTCATATCATGGTTAGTGTGGACTTTACTCATGCATATGGACGCAATCACATATAGTGAGAGTACCATATTTTTGCAAAAGTGTTTCCAAACTACCTCAAAATTACTTTTAGGTCCCGCTGCCTCTGAAGAGAGACAGAACACACAGTACTTTCCCCAAAACGTAACTACCATAACCAGCGACAGCCCAGGAATCTTCACAATAGATACAGCTTCGCCTCAGACGTGGCAATGGTACAAGTTTCCCTTCGAATACCTTGGCTTTCCCCTGTCATTATGAATTCACCGATGTTCCATACTCCTATTTCATTTACCTACCATCGACATTTATGAAAGCGTCGTTAAACCAATCGCTTCTCTCTCTCTTTCTCTCGATGTAGTATAACTCCAGGCGTTGCTACAACATCGCGAAATAACAGCATAAAATAAATTAAAAATGTACTTCACGCTACCATAGGACAGTCAGGCTGTGGGCGACTACATCCGTGAATATATGTGGGCTAATAACCTACTACAGTAAAAGCACGATTTGCCATATTTATTACTGACATTTCAATGACTCCAACGCGCCAGTAGAGCGAACAAAGAAAAGAAACGATCTGAAACACAACTTCGTCACAATTTTACTATTACAGCACATAACTCTTCCCACACGTCACTACAGACCAGTCCGAAACAACCTTGAAAGCGTATCCGAAACTGGTCACACCAGTCTAAAAAATGCAATTCTCTTTGAAAAAAACTAACTTCCTTTCTATCGACTGATTTTTACTTTTACAGTGAAAATGGTAACAAAGGCGACACAAGGCGAACTGCTTCAAAGAACAGCGACTCGACATCTTGCCAACGTCTATGGTTACAATACATCATGTGCGATTTGCATCTGTCAGCATGCCCGGTAAGCAGCGGAGACTCCGACTAGGCCGGGTACACCTTAACAACACACACGATCGGTTAACTACATCTGCAAAGGTCAACTCTTCACTAATGCACGATTTTCTCGTCTTCGAACTTTAGAATTTCGATTTAAATTTGGCACTGGCCACCTACAATGAAAGTGGCGAGATGTGGGGCGCTCACAGCGGTGTTGATAAAGATCCAATTCTTCCGAGATTTGACGCCGTGGGGACTGACAGAGTAACTGAAGTATCGGAGGAGCTAGACGCCGCCACCTTCAATATTTACGTAGTCCAAGAACCTTCCTTCCGAAATGTCGGTAACCATTCATCAATCGACGCAGCGTGGAATCTACAACACAAGTTGCCGGGCAAATTGTGATCTGTACCAGTACAACACAACCAATACTTGACACATATCTTAAATCGAAGTTTCAACATTTGTAACTACTCGTCGTTAAAATCCACTGATACACAGTAAGAAACAGATCCACAGAATCACGTTTAATATAGACAATGCCGGGCTTAGGCAATAGTAACATTCCGGGAGGTCCGGCGCATGTCCGAACTGAGTATACGTATGGTCAAATACAATGTATATACGAGAGATTTCAGCTGAAATCCAAACTCCAACACAATGGAACCTGACTGGTCGCAGCGTGACGGTCCCGCCCTCTGTGTTATCACCCAGCAGTATTCTTCCGCCACCTTCGTCTGATTTCGCTTTCAGTTCCAAGGAAAAATTCAGCGTACGTTTCAAAAGTGTCGCTACCTCAAATTTCTAATTGTATAAAATTGCGTAACATCAGATTAAGTAAGTCGGGGAGTGTCTGTAGGGTATATTTAACTTAAGAGATGGAGCATCCTTTACAACTGTATGCAGTGTCCAGTGCATATGCTACACAAGCATGTTTTCAACGTCATTTTTGTAAGATCCATATCTAAATGGGCGTATCCTCCTCACATCCAAACTACGTCTCCCACACCAAAATTATGCACGAAATTCTTGTTGCCGATCCGAGTTATAGCCATGTCTAACTCATCAAAACATTATTAAATTTACCTATGTTACTTTGCAATTCCACTTCACCAACTTATTCCGTTGTCATGTAGCCTATTATACAGCCTGTTTTCTTCAAACTCAGCATGAACTTCAGAAATGTTGAATACATTTAGGCTTTTGAACCTCCAGCAGAGAATCGAACCCCATGCCAAATAACCGACCCATTCATCATGAAACTGATATTCCCTAAGTTCACAAAATTTCTTGCTACGCGTTGCAATGTTACTACCTCCCTCAATTCAGCACACTGCATAACCAAATCGTATGAAATCTTTCACACCGTCCCTCTCTAGATGTTTAATATTGTGGTCGCGCGAGCACACGGAGCCACTTGGCTTCACCACCACAATGCATCAGTAAACCATATGAAATCTTTCACACTGCGTGGTGGTGCGGCCAGATTCTGCAGCGTGGCGGTTGACATGTGGCCAATACAAAAAGTGGTGCGGCCATGGTAGCTCCATGTGCAAAACGCCAAACAGTCGGGCTACGGACCAGACGACTGGGGTTCGTCAAGGGGCAGGAGGTATTATCTTCGATACCACGTGCAGACCGGTTCTGGACCCACCCAGTCGCCTATGCAAGGCTACCAGGAGCTACAGCCACCACAAAGAAGTGCCCGAAATGGGAGACCGACCACCAGCATCCATCTGTTGCCGAAGTCAAGCACGCGTTGCGTTTCAGATTTCCTAGGCACGTGGACGATTTAGCCTGTAACTTACTTTACATCGCAATCTTCATACGTGACGTACAAAAAATAACTAAATTTTATTTATAAATCTTATTGTAGCACCGTGCATTTTCGTAGAATCACTTCAATTTATCAACCAACGAATGCACATATAATTTCACACAAAACAATTTTAAAACACTTTAAAACACTCCGACATGTTTCGATCTTGTTATATCATCATCAGGGAGCTTTGTTCCTTGCTTAAGTTATATTACAGTATTCACAATTCAATTCATATTTGCAAATGAGGTGTTGTGGCAGCATATTATGTTGTGTGGGAATGTGTTGAGGTGTGCGTCGTACGACGCACACCTAGCCACTGCTCCACAACATGATATGCTGCCACAACACCTCGTTTGCAAATACGAATTGAATTGTGAATACTGTAATATAACTTTAGCAAGGAACAAA
>Ga0123355_10007064_pt1 | contig 16731 bp, 7 predicted proteins | sample TergutEmb28metaG_3_FD_89872 | JGI IMG/M metagenome (GOLD analysis project Ga0123355, IMG submission 89872) | Embiratermes neotenicus P1 segment gut microbial communities from Petit-Saut dam, French Guiana - Emb289 P1 | ecosystem: Host-associated > Arthropoda: Insects > Digestive system > Gut ...
CAAATAAATTAATAAAAGATATTGTAAGGTAAGGAAGATTTCCGGGATTAGGACGTGACGCTTGCATAGCTGCCGAAGGATTGGGAACAGACTCGGAAACAAATGAAACATTGGCGTCGCTAATACCGATCGGAATGCCGCCGTCTATTATAATGGCAAAATTGCTGAAAGTAACATTACCCAAGTCATACGCTACAAAATAGAGCGTTGTCGAAATAAACAACAGACTCATTTCGGGGTCACCCGCAAAACCGTCGTCATCCTCGTCAATATCCAGACGTAAACTGTGTGTCGCGCCGCCGTCATCCGCGGAGACAAGCTGTTCATCCAATATGTCAATAAATTCCCCTCCCCGCGGTCTTGGGTTTCCTCCGTGAATAGTATATAACGAATCAAACCTATGCGGATTAGGACTGTACATACCGTTTACAGAATCATGCCAAGCGTCACGGAATGTCCAAATATTTTCACGCGACTGTATGCCCATAAAGAAATTATGCGTATCTTCCACCAAATGCTCTCTCGCGTCAAAATCAAACGGTTCGACCGGGGTTGCTAAGACAAAATTAAAAGTTATCTCAATACTGTATACCCTTGCGAATACGGAAGAGTCTTGTATCATCATATGACCGGCTTGGAAAGTAGGAACGTCGCTGCGCTGTCCCACAAATCTAGGGAAAGCCGCGCGGTTATAAATATTTTGTATTATATCGCCTGTTCCCGGAGTTGCGCTATAAGTTATACCGTGATTAAGATTGGCCGGCACGATAAGCTCAGGCGAAGCGCCTCCGGTATCCACGGTGATATGCTGGATTCTAATTATCCAACCCTCAAAATTTGCCTCGGCGCTATGGTCTATTTCACAGTCTTCATCGCAAATATCTTCATCGCAACCGTATCCGGTAATACGGATTCTCATCTCGCTTATTCCCGCCGCAAAACCGGCATCCGTCTGGGTAAAATCAAGACCGACAGTGTAAGTTCCTAAAGTGTCAAATACTGCGGTTTGCGGCACAGCATTGCTCTCATCCTCGTCCTCGAAATAGAATGCGCTCCACTGAGCGTCAGCAAATTCAAGATGTGCTATAACCGTAGAGCCCGGCTCTAGGGGAATCCATTCAAAATCGATAAAGAAAGTCCTTCGTCCCGCAAGATGCTCTAATATCATATCCTCGTCTAGTATCCACGGGGTCATTAACTCTCTGTCGCCCCATGTCCTGTCGTCGGGACTTACATCACCCGCAAAGCTATTATATATATTAGTACGGATGTTACGGAATCCCGGCTCACCGTCTTCGTCACGCGTATTCCCTCTCATAAAATCAGGAATCGACTCCGTAAGAGAAGTATCTGTTTCATTACCCAAAGCAAGCCTATCATCAGCTACTCTGACATCAATAATACGGAAAATTCCGCCCGGAAAATAATATTCGGCATCATCCATAATCAACGAAAAGTTATTACCGCTTGTAGGCATTTCAGTCGCGCGAGTAAACCCGGCGGTGTAAAAACCGCGACCCATAACTACCGCATTTCTATGCGCAAGTCCGTGAGTAGGCGTATCTGTCCATGTGTCCGACCCGAGAAGCCCCGAATCCCCTCCTACCCACGTAGTTAGGTTGGGATTACCTGCCGGCAACCAATCAAAGTCAATTTCGACAGAGCGTATTTGTCCCGCGCCGGGATTAGGTCCGGGAATTACCATAAACGAAGCCCCGGTAGAATCATTATCATAAAATAACGAGCCTTCTTCGGGTACGGCGGGCGTCCATTCATTCCAAATATCCATACGCATATAATAGATGTCGTTTACTTCGTATGGTCTGCCAAAAGCCTTGCCTGTAATTGGTATTACCGTATTATTTACCCTTACTTCGGTAAGTCTGAAAGTCCACCCTATATACAAATTCCTAGCATTAACAATAAATACTGAAAGAAAAGTAAATTCGTTAGATGTAGCAACGTCATCATTTACAGTCAATCCGACGGTATACGAGCCCGCGCCTCTAATCATCGCGTTAGAAACAACCGCTCCGACAACTTGTTGTTCATTGTTGCTTGACCAATCATTACCCCATCTGTAACCTCCGGCGATAAAAGCCGTCGACTCGTGTTGGTCATGCGGAATTAAACGGAAAGTTACTTCAAGTGCGCGCAGTCTGCAACGGGGAAACGGTGCCACGCGTCCGTCAATAACATCATGTAATGTCCTGCCTGTTATTATCCCGTCATAAGAACGGATAACGCCTGTTCTGTCCTCAGCAGGGTCTGTACCTGCCCATTCATTAAAAAATGTGAATCTAAGACCACCATCGCCGTATTCTTGAGTAAAGCCTCTGCCGAAAGGAATATCAAACCAGCCGTCAGCAACGGTACCGCGTCCGCCTCCCAGCGCTCCGCCGATTCTATCGCCCCTAATACTCACTACTCTTATGGTATATCCGGGAAAGATACTAACACCATTCGTTATCTCAAGCCACATTGAACCGTCAAGATTGTTTTGATTTCCGGTGCCGTCAACACCTCCCCAAGTAAGACCAACGGTATATTCGTGAATAAACCCGTCATTAACAACCGTAGTATTTTGACGCGCGGGAGCGGTACCCCATGTACCGCCTTCACTAAAACCGTTAACTCCTAAAGTAGCCGTTGTCTCGGTAGGAGTTTCTGCCTGCGCCGTTAGCATAGGCGGGTTATTATCGGAATTTCGTCCCCCCTCTACCATTGACACAAAGTGGAAAAAGCCGAGCGTCATAGATAACGCGCATAAAATCGCAAGAAATCTTTTTGCCGCGGTTCTTCCGTTTCTTGTTTTTGTCATTATAAGTATATTCTCCTTATTTTATATTTGTTTATATATTTAAAGAAACCTATATAAGGCTTCTGGTTTCCGTTTTTATGCTTTGCGACAGCCAATATAATATCTCTTTATCTTAGTGACAGTCACTAAGATAAACAAAATAGGGTACCCTATTTTGTTTAATTGCGGCACGCAAACCCAACTCTTCCTATGTTTTAGAGCTCTATCCTAAATATATGTTCTTCTCCGTCTTTAACTACTACGGCTTCTTTAACCTCTTTCCCGTCCAAAACAAACTTGGCTTTAGATGTAATTCTAATATTACCCGATATACTCCTTATTTCCACCGCGATTTGTGTTCCGTTACTTGACTCAAGTTTGTACCCGAAATGAGGATATCCGCTTATTACGGGGTTAAATTCCACTGTGTCCGCTTTCTCTTTTATACCAAGCATTTCGTATACGCCCAGCGTCAGCCAGCTTGAGGTGCCGGAGAGTATAGGTCCTATATTCTCGCATGTTAAACTATTATTATACTGAGTGCAGAAACGCGGATTACCTTTGAGTATATACGGGTTCTCAAGAGTTTTGTAAGGGAGAACTTTTCCGAAAGTAAATTCCGCTAAGTCCGCAAGTCTTTTTGCCAAAGCGTTATCCTTTACTGTTTTTGCGGCTCTGAGCGCCGCTGTCGCCGCCATCATCGCGGCATGTTTGAATACGCCGCCGTTTTCCCTATCGCCCGGATAATATAAATTAGTGGCTGTAACAAATCCCAAACGCGGATAATCGACAATTGTGCAAAGCTTAAGTCCGGCGTCGCATTTAAGATGCTTCTCTACCACTTCCAGCATAATTGAAATTTGCTCTTCGTCCGCGATTCCGGCCAATATCGGCCAACTAAATGAATTAAGGTAATATGTGCCGTTTATATTTTTATCGGCACTCAAACCGTCGCCTCCCGCTCCTAAATATGTGTACCCTCCCGCACGGTTATCATTAATCATACAACGCGCGTAGTAGTCTCCTTTCCAACAATTATTTCTTACGCTGTCATTGATTTCACTAGAAATTTTCTGCGCTAATACTTCTGTCTTTTTGCTATCAATCTTAGCAGCCATTTCCGCCGTCTGATCAGCCGCTATTTTTAGCAGACAAGCATTCATGACACTCTCGGTTAGGTTGTTTTCAAATCTAACACCGTATTCTTGTTGCTTATCGGCTAATTGCTTGTAATATAACTGCTCTTTTTCCGGTCCTTTATAAACAATTTTATCCAGTCTGAGCGTATCGTTCCAATCGGCTTTGTCTAATAAGGGCAATCCGTTAGCGCCGACGGAAATTCTTCCGCTATAGACAAGTACCGCTTCAAGGGTATCAATCAACTTGCGTGTCCCTCCGTCCTCGCCGGCAACAGGTAATTCCTGATTAAGAAAGGCGTAATCTCCTGTTTGAGTAACATACCCAAACACAGCTTGACTCAGCCATAATTGGTCGTCCGAACAATCCCCCGGCTCTTTGCCCTCCCACGTAAAATCATGATACGCGTAACCCATCTTAAATACATTCTGCGCCCACATACTGATAAGATTTTTTGCGACATGGGCTTTTTGAGAAGCAACAAGATAATTTATAGATGCGAATATGTCTTGTATTTCGCGGAAACCGGTTTCTCTGTAAGCTTTTTGAGTCCACCCGAAAGAACGGGAAACAAACGTCTGATACAAAACTTGAAACGGTAAATTTTGATTTACATATGAATCAAACATAGCAGCGCCTGTTTTGACCTTTAAATAAGCAGCGTATTTCCGCCAACTATCCGTAACTTTATTTAATACCTTTTCAAATGATCCCGGCTTACGGTATATCTCTAACAAATTTGTCAATTTGACTAAAAACTCTTCCGATACATCGCCGCCGCGTTTTTCACAAACTCCCGCAAAAGAAATCAATTCAATTTTATTTTTGTCCCTCATATCAGCCGCAGATAAAGTAAAACCTTTACCCATGGCAAAGAAAGACGCCAATTTTGTATATGCCTTACTTGGTAAAAAAGATAGGGTTTCCGGATTTTCAAGCGTACCTGTTCCGATAAAATCAGTATAACTCATACAATAATCATCAAAACCCTCATTGCCGGATAAAACTGTAGCGAATTTTTTTTCACCCGTTAATGCGCTATCCTTATTATGCAAAGTCAAAGCGACGGGGTTGTTGCCGTCAAAGATAACGTCGCTTTGATGTACAACATTCGCGTAAATGACATCGTTGACTATTGTTTGCGGTGAGCAAATGCCAAATACCCCTGTTAAGACAATCTTAAGGTCGCGGCTCAATCGGGTCAAATTTTCAATAGATATACGCTGTGCTTCGACAGCTTCAGGCAATCCTTCTTCCTGAGGCAAAATCAATATTGTACGGCGGATTTGAAGCCCGCATTCAGTAAGATAAGTAATTTCTGTATGGTTTTGCGCATGAATACATTGAGCATTTTTAACATTGTCATGCACATTAAGCGAATAAAAAATCTTTTTTCCGTTCTCAACGATATAAAACTGTCTATTTGCGGGTTCGCCGTTTTCTTCCGGGTGCTGCACATATCTTGTTGCTAAAACCTGTTGCGCGCCGCCGGAACGGAAAGAACCTCTTCCAAATGCGTCAACCGCACTTTTAGGCGTAGTAAACAACGGATAGGGATACTCGGTTCTGTCTCCTAAAAGAAGATTGACGTTATAGTGCGTCCCGACAAAAGTCGACTTTAAATCAATTATATGCTCGCCGTTTTGATTTACATTTCCCGGCCCGCTCAAAATCCGATTGATAATCTTTTTTGCTTTGCCGGCGATTTTAGAAGGAATTTTGAGTATCTCTCCTTCACAATAAACCTTAAGCGCCGGATAACAAAATAATATATGACCGCCGCGTCCGTATATAAATGTATTAACATCAAAATCATTTAATAAGCCAGCGCATACAGGCGCATAAAACGGCAAGCCCGTTATCCCGAACACAATGTTTTTATCGGGAGCTAAAAAACAAGCGTCAGTTGCACCCGAAAAATCTAAATCATTAAAAAATTTTTGCAACTTTAAAGAAGGACTCTCAACATTCATTCTTGCCTGCTGATTTCTTAACATCTGTCATCATTATATATGATTATTTATTGCATTTCAAGTATTTTTCTATATAAAATATGGACAAAAATTAATATGTTTTACCTATAAATTGCTTGCTTTTTTAATATTTTTAGTGTATAGTTAAGATATTATTATGATCGAATTTGAATTTAACCGTTCGAAAAACGACCTTGTTTATCATCAGTTTGACCAGAACTTTGAGTTTGGCCCTCATTTCCATACAAGTTTTGAATTTATTTTTGTATATGAGGGCGAATTGTTGATACATATTAATAACAAAATTTTTTCGCTGTCATCTGATACTGCCATATTAATTTTGCCGGGACAAGTTCATTGGATTCAAACTGAGAATCATTCAAAAAGCTACATTTGTATTTTTTCAGCCGACAATGTCCCGGACTTTTCAAACATCATGGAAAAATCTGAGCTTGTTAACCCTATGTTTCGTTTTCCGTTTAAAACTCTCCTTGATAATTTTATCAACAGTTCAAACCTTTTTTTGCAAAAATCTTTCCTCTATTTGGTTTGCGGTTTGGCGACAGAAAGCGGCAGCACCGAAGCGACGCATTTAAAGGATAAAGATCTTACCCGTAAAATTGTAGAATATGTAAGCGAGCATTATAAAGAACATATAACGCTCAAACAAATGGCAAAAGATTTAGGCTATCATCATGTTTATATATCTTCGTTTTTTAACAAAAATTTAACAATCGGCTTTAGCAAATATATTAACGAACACCGCATAGGTTTTGCAAAAAAGTTACTACGGGAAACTGACCTTAGCATTACTCAAATCGCCAACGAGTGCGGCTACTATTCAATAAGAAACTTTAACCGGGCTTTTATGCAAATCGAGCATACTTCCCCCAAAGAGTACAGACTGGATATCAGCGCTCATTAATTCGACATATTATTTATCTCAACTTCCAAACGGTATCGGCAAGGAAAAGTTCTTTTTCTAAAACGCGTAAATTTGTTTTTTCATCGATTATTACGCATTCAATATCAAACATTTTTGCAAGGTCGGCTATATCGTCCACGGTATTTTGAGTTGTTACGACCGTATGGTGTGCACCGCCGGCGATAATCCAAGCGGCGGCACCCGTTTTGAAATCGGGTTTTATTTTCCACATTATACACGCTACCGGAAGATTTGGCATGCTCTGCGGTTGCTTAACAAGTTCAATTGCCGCGACAATAAGCCGAAATCTTTCGCCCATGTCCACAAGAGTTATTGACAGTCCGTTCCCGGTACAACCGTCAAAAACTAATCTCGCGGGAGGTTCCTTACCGCCGATTCCCAAAGGAGCAACCTTGACGGACGGCTTATTTACGGCAAAGGACGGCGACACTTCTAGCATATGCGCACCAAGAACAAGCTCTTGCCTCGGCGTAAGGTCATAAGTGTAGTCCTCCATAAAATCCGTCGCTCCCTTTTTACCTGCGTTCATATATTTGAGCATTGCGCCCAAAGCGGCGGTTTTCCAATCGCCCTCTCCGCCAAATCCGTAGCCTTGCTCCATTAACCTTTGTACAGCAAGTCCGGGGAGTTGTTTTAATCCGTGCAGATCCTCAAAGTTAGTCGTAAAAGCTTTATATCCGCCTCTATCCAAAAATCTTTTTATAGCAATTTCATATTTTGCTTGCTCTTTAATTGCGTCCGCGTCATTATCTTTGAGCGAATATAACTTTTTGTATTCGGAAAATAACGCTTCGGTTTCGCTGTCCGATACTTTTTTTACTTCGGCAACTAAATCCCCTATCCCATAGTAGTCAATCTGCCATCCGAATTTGATATTAGCCTCGACCTTATCTCCTTCGGTAACGGCGACATTACGCATATTATCGCCAAAACGACACACCTTAAGCGATTTGCAAAAATCTACCGCCGCCGCCTTACGCGCCCATTCAAATACCTCGTCAACAACCGCCTTATCCTCATAATATCCGCAAACTACGGTACGCTTTGCCCTAAGCCTTGCGCATATATATCCGAATTCTCTATCTCCGTGCGCCGCTTGATTAAGATTCATAAAATCCATATCAATGCTCTCGTACGGCAGCTTTTGATTGTATTGCGTATGCAAATGCAACATCGGTTTTTGGAGAGCGGTAAGACCGGCTATCCACATTTTTGCAGGACTAAAAGTATGCATCCACGTAATGACACCGACGCAATCGGGGTCATTATTTGCTTCTTTGCAAACGTTTGCGATTTGACCGCTGTTTTTAACCAAGTTCTTATAGACAACGGTGACGGGATTACTCTTATGACCCGCAAAGAATTTCGCGATTTCTTTAGCGTTAGAAGCGACTTGTCTTAGAGTCTCTTCGCCGTATAAGTCTTGACTACCCGTTACAAAGTAAATCGTTTTGTTTTTCATAATATTGATTTCTCCTTTTGTTTTTTGCGTATATAGCTTTGTTTAGTCTTTGCGTATCCAAACGGACATTTCGCCCGCACCGCGATTGTTCCAGTAATAGTACGGGACAAAAGTTATTTTCGTATCTTCTTTAGTCGGATTATCTTCTTTAAAGTAAAGAGTCGATTTTCTGTAGCTTTGTCTATATCCGGCTACATTAATTGCCGGGATGTTATTTTTGTTGTCAACAACTATCGGTTTAGCCGTTTTTTTAATAACTAAATTGTGCAAGTTAGCCCCGTTGTCACACTCCTCGGCGCACATCACATAAGGACCGAAAGTCACGGCAACGCGTCCGGCGCAATAGTTAAGCTTTTCGTCCGCTCTTACAAAAATCGGCTTGACGAAACCTTTTATTACGAGGTCGTCGCCGTCTTTCAAATCAAAACTCGCATATCCGTCCGATATGTCGACTCCGGTCGGAGTATCGTTAACCATAGCTTTTAGCTTTTCAATATATTCGGGGATTCTAACTTTAAGCATCGCGCCGTTTAACTTGTCCGCCGTAATTTTTATTGCTGCGTTTTTAGCGATTTTACATTTCATTTTAAGCTTATCTTGTCCGTCTAATTCGGAACTTATTAGCAGATTGACATAAAGCGCATCTTCGCTTCTCATGTATATATACTCTTGAACGCTTGTCAAAAATCTAGAAAGATTTGGCGGGCAACACGCGCAGCCGTGCCACGGCTGACGCTCATACTTGATATAATCCAAATACGGCGCGTCCTTACGTATAGGATTACACTCTTGCGGATTGACATAAAAATATTTGTCGCATTCCAAATTGATTCCCGGCAAAACCCCGTTATATATGACACGTTCGACGATAGCGGCGTAAGCAGCGTTAGGTTTAACGCGCATAAGTTGTTTTGCCGCCATAACAAGACCTATAGACGCGCAAGTTTCGGCATACGCCGATACAAGCGGCAGGTCGTAATCAACGCTAAACGCCTCGCCGAAATTTGTCTGCCCTATCGCGCCTGTTATATACATTTGACGTTCGATTATATTATCGAATAATCTTTTAGCGGCTATATACATAGGATCGCTCTCACTGTTCGCAACCGCCGCCATTCCCGTAATCTGATAAACCATCCTTACAGCGTGACCCGTTGCCGCTTGCTGATTGACGGGCAAATCATGCGCTTGAAAATATTTAAGATTTCCTTCGTTAAGTCTTCCTGCGGATTCCAGCCATTTTGTCCATACAGTGGCACCCTTTCTTATTTCCGATTCTTTGATAAAATAATTCGGCTTCTTACCCCGCGTCTCCAAAAAATAACGTGCTAAATCCCTATATTTTTGCTCTCCCGTAAGCTCCGCCAAACAGACAAGCGCAAGCTCCGCCTCTTGATGACCGCAAGCGGCATCAATTTGACTTTCGTCCGTTCCGAATGTCTTTACTAAATAATCGGCAAATTTTTGGGCAACATCTAGTATTCTTTTATCATTCGTAGCTTCAAAAACGGAAACCGCCGCCTCAAAAAAATGTCCGGCGCAATATAGCTCGTGAGAACACTCAAAATCTACAAATCTTTTATCTGGATGAACAAGAGAAAAGTACGTATTGATATATCCGTCATCCGCTTGTGTCTTTTGAATAAGCTTAACGGCGTAGTCGACAAGCTTAGCTAATTTAGAGTCTTGGCGAACGCTCAAAACGTTTCCGGCGGCTTCAAGCCATTTATAAAGGTCGCTGTCTTGAAATACAAGCCCTTGATATTCTCCCTTTTTCTGTCCCGCAGCTATCTCAAAATTAATAACGGCATGTCCTTTAGCGTCTCCTTTGTCGTTCAAAATATCCCACTGCTCAAACAATGTCTTTTTTGCGATAATATCAGCATACCGCTTAAAAAATCCGTCGGTTAGCCGGACGTCTTTAACGTTATAAAATTTTATCTTATTGACCATAATACGCATCCTTACCATGTTTTCTATAGTAATGCTTGTCTTGTAAAAACTTATCCGCCGCCGGCGTTTTAACGTTAAGACCGAGTGTAATTGCCGCCATTTTCGCCGTTTCTTCAAGTACTGCCGAATTGTGTACAGCTTCTGCGGCATCTTTCCCCCAAGTAAAAGGGCCATGCGATTTGACAAGTACCGCGGGACAGGAGAGCGGATCTCTTCCCGCAAAAGCTTCGACTATTACAAGTCCGGTGTTTTTTTCATATCCGGTTTGTATTTCGCCGGCTTTTAGCCCTCTCGCGCAAGGAATGTCTCCGTAAAAATAATCGGCGTGCGTCGTACCGTAACAAGTAAGCTCCTTGCCGCTTTGTGCCCACGCTGTAGCGTATGTCGAATGCGTATGCGCAATCCCGCCTATATTGCTAAAAGCATTATAAAGAGCTATATGCGTCGGCGTATCACTGGAGGATTTATACTTTCCTTCGATAATTTTGCCGTCTAAATCTACTATAACCATATCTCCGACGGTCATTTTGTCATATTCCACACCGCTTGGCTTTATAGCTATAATTCCCTTTGCGCGGTCAATCGCGCTTACATTGCCCCACGTAAAAATAACTAGTCCATGCTTTACGAGCGCAAGATTAGCCTCAAACACCTTTTCTTTAAGCTCTTTCATTTAATAAACTCCTTGACTTTTAAAACCGCCGCTGAATACGGAGGCATTTCATATTTGAGTATATCATAAAAATCAAATGTTGTCAAGTTTGGTTTTATAGTTTCTCCCGAATCAAATGTGTTGACCGCATTTTTTTCACCCGTAAGTAAAGCGGCTTCTACAACATGCTTTCCGCTTAGAGAAAATTCAAGAATTTGCATACTATCTCTTGGATTCGCCGCTTTAATGTATATATACTCCTTATCTCGGGTCGCGCTCATATAAAGAGGTTCGTCACTTTTGTAGACATTTTTTACGAATAATATATCGCCGCCGCACCTTGCGGTAAGTACGCCGTCAAAAAGACTAAGCTCAACCGACATATTTTTTTTATTAAACTCTGCGGTTTTGTTCTCGATAATTTCAAAAGCCGTACGTTTATATTCAAATCTTTTTTCATATGCGACCTTGCCGTCTAACGCGCCATAATTAAGCCATAGCGAAAACGCGTCCTTATCTATCGCTTGCGTATCTTTTACACCGTCAAGTCCCAATCCTAAAATTATCCCTTCCGTTCCGGCGATTTTTTCAAACTCACATTCAACTCGGCAATCCCCGAATTTTTTGTCTAACCAATATCCGTTAAGCGATTTGTCGGAACAAGGCAGAACTAATCCGCTTGCGTCTATAGCCCCGCCCTTTACGCCGGGGTAGAGTTTCCACTCTCCTATTCCCTCCGCGCAAAAATTATTCTCGTACAAAACATTTCCTTTAATATCGGTAACTTTGATGCTCTTAATCCTAATCGCAGTATCGTACGCTCCTACAAAAACGCCCCCGATTATACTTTGGTTGGCGGGCTTGCCAATGTCTAAAACAGTATCCCCGACATTTGTGGCAAACATTTTTTGGACATAATACGACAGCGTCCGAATGATAGAGTCTTCATTAAACCAAATAAGATCGGGTCGCCAACGATATCCTTTTTGTTTAGCAAATAGCGGCGCATAAGCCGTCATCAAGACAACATCAGAATTCCGTTCGCATCCCGTCAGGAACGCCGCTTCGCAAACCGCCGCGTAAAGAGTGGACTCGCCGCCTAAACTCCCGCGACCATCGCTCTCCGTATGAACACCGTATTCTCCTACAAAAACTTTATTTTTTGAACGATCATAAAAATCATACCGCCGCGTATTATCCATAAACCATTCGGGTGTGTTATAAACATGCTCGTCTACAATTATTCCGTTAAAATTCTCGTTAAGTTCGATTGTAATCGGATTAGTATCATACGGTCTAATATCAACGCCGTTTGACGCGACTATCTCTATCCCGAATTTTTTAAGGAGATTTTCCGCTCTGTCCGCATATGGATATTCCGACAAAGCATTTAGGCAAGCATCTAAATTCTTATAATATACTTCACCCCAGTTTTCGTTGCCTATGGCCAAATAATTCAGCTTAAACGGCTCTTTATGCCCCATACTAACGCGCAAAGCCGCCCATTTTTTTTCTTCGCCGTCGACCGAATTAACGCCACCCTTAGCAAAATACAAAAACTGCGCAACGGCATTGATTACCCGCTCTTTAAACTCGGCGGAATCGGGGGCGTATGCGCGGTCGCCCTCCTTACGGATACCCGTTCTGATTTGACATAATATACCGCAATTGAGGACGGGTAGAGGCTCAAAACCAAGCTCCTCGCAAAGTAAAAAATATTCATAAAAACCTATCGCAAAAGATTGTAAATAACACCATGTGTTAGCTTTTTGCCGGCGATGATGCAAATTTCCTACCGTTTCACGCCAATCGTGCATATTGCTAAAATCGGCATCACCTTCGACTATGCACCCACCGGGAAACCTAAGCATTTTTGCGCCGATTTCTCCAAGAACGTCGGCAAATTTTTTCTTAATTCTGCCGTTTTTCCACTTGTTCGCATCTCCCAAAAGTCCTTTTTCGCATATTAGCGAAACATAATCAAGGTCGATTTCTCCTGCTCCGGAAAATTCAATAACAAACGAAGCGTCAGCGTTATCCGCCAAACAATTTAAGCTAACTCCGTATTTAATAAAGTCTTTACTGTTTTTTGGCGTTATTTTAACGACATCGGACAGTATAGTATCCGCATTAGTTAGGTAAAGAAGAACGTCCCCCTCATAGTCGCGCATACGTAAAAAGAGCGAAGCGTTATACCGTCCCCGCTCTATTCTCATTCCGTACGGAGCGTCTCCGTAGCCGCAATTACTTACCCGAAATCCTCCTTTTGAAACGACTTTAAGAAACGAGGGGTTATCAGCACTTATCCCGCCGATATTTACCTCGCCGTTTCCTTTTCCGCTAAAAGTCCAACCTCGCGATTTATCATACCTTATATCCGTCGGTTGCCCGTCGTCATTGTAATAAATGTATTCATATTCAAAGGAATTATTAAACACCAGTTCCGCGTTAAGCCCCCCGTCGGCGGCATGATTAATATCCTCGTAGAACAGTCCGTACAAAAAAGGCGAAACCTTAATATCCGTCGGTCTTAATTTTATTGTTGTTTTCATATATCAAAAATAAATTTCCTTTTCTTATCTATTGTGTAACGCACCACAAACGTATGGCGGTTGTGGTCATATAACGGATCTCCCACGATTTTTTCGTACGGTCTGGCATGAAATATGCAAATATCTTTGCCTTCCTCATCCACGCAAAAACTATTGTGCCCGGGACCGTAAATTTGCTTTTCAGAATCGGTAATAAAAATCGGCTCGGGTTCTTTTTCCCATGACTTAGGGTCAAGCAAATCAGCATTTTCATCAGCGGCAAGCAGTCCCATACAATACATTGCTCCCGTTGCTGATGCCGAATACGTCATCAAAATCTTGCCGTCTTTTTTGATAACGGCCGCGCCTTCGTTAACCCAAAAATCAATTTTTTCCCAGTCGTATTCGGGCGTTGCAATTAAAACTCTTTTGCTTTTTAATTCTGTGGGCGTTTTCATAAGTGCGATATATAAATTAGATATACCGAACTGTTTTCCAACCTTTTCAGCCCAAACAAAATACCTCTCGCCATTATGTGTAAAGGTTGTGCCGTCCAAAGAAAAATCGGTAAAGGCGTCATCCCCGTCTATAGCCTTTATCGCCCCGCATTCTTCCCACTCGTCAGTCATAGGATCACCCATGCACTTAAGAGCGTAGGGTCTAAGCTCCCACTTGTTATTAATTTCGCTTGCGGCGAAGTAAATATACCACACCCCGTCAATTAGATGCATTTCGGGAGCCCAAATGTGTTCGCTCATTATCCCTGTCTCACGTTTAGTCCAAACCGTCCTAACAGGCGCGTTTTTAAGTCCGGCAATGGTTTTAGCCGCACGAATCTCTATACGGTCATATGTCGGAACGGAGGCGGTAAAGTAATATATTCCGTTGTATAGCGTTAAAAACGGATCGGCTCGTTGCAAAAGAAGCGGTTTTGCGATGCCGCTCCCGCGAAGAATATCGTTATTACCGGTTTGGTATTCAGCCGATAAGCTACCGAACAATGATTTTGCCATAGTGTAAAAACCTCAAGTTATCAATTACGGTTGACGGACTCCGAGCCAAGAAACTCCGCTTATACCCGCTTCGGCGTCCGCTACTCCGCCTAACGCCGTTAGTGTGCTGAAAGTCATCGTTTGACGATTGTTAACAGTGTCCCATTGAGGCATAAAGAAGCCGTACGACTTTACACCGTCAATTTCAAGCTCTATATTGACACCGGATACTATTAGAAAGTTACCCGCATTAGCCCTTAATAATGTCCCGTTAGGGTTAAGCATATCAACGGTTAAGTCGGCATTTAGTCTTATGAGATTGCCTTGAACGGGATCCTGCCGTATTCCCGCTCCTTGATTGATCCAAATATAGTTGCCGACAACATCATCCGCCGTCACTTGGGTAAGACTCTCTCCCGCGTATCTAAACGGCGTTATGAGCGGCCAACCGTCTTTATTAAAAACCATTTGTCTAATGTGCATTAAATGTCCCCCGCTGATAGGAGTTCTTGCGCGCACATGCTTTACAATAAACCATCTGCCGTCGGGAGTTTGGATAGCCGAGTTGTGTCCCGGAGCCATTATATTAGACGCAGTATAACTATCACCCTCAAGCGACATATCAAATCCGCCGACTACCTTTGTCCCCACATTATTAAAATTAGTAACCCTATCGCCTTGATTAGGTATATTAGCGCTGGTAAGAACAAGGTTGCCGCCTACGGATGTGTGCCTAACGTCGCGTCCGTTAGCATCCAAAAACGGTCCTGATATATTGCGCGAACGAGCTATCCTGATGTTGTATTCCGTACTTAACGATGCGTACGACAAAAATAAATAATAATACCCTAATAGCCGATTGAATATAATATATGCGCCCTCAACAGCAGTGTGCGCCCCTCCCGCTATACGCGTTCCCGGAACGTTTCTATTAAAAGGCATTCCCGTATTCGGATTAAGCTCCGTAATGAATATCCCTCCAAAAAACGAGCCGTATGCCATCCACAGTCTGTTTTCGCGGCATCGCACAAACGCAGGGTCAATAGCGTTAGGTCCGCCACCGGCCACGCTTGACATTACAATATTGTCGCCGTTAAGAGCCGTGTTAGCAAAGATTCCCGTAGGCGAATCGCTGGTAACGATACTTATTGCCGAATTATTTGTTCCGAAAGTACTGAGAGAAGTATATAATGCATACCGTCCGTCGTCAAGCATTATCATATCGGGCGCCCACAAGTTAACGGTACTTCTGTTTGTATGTGCTAACGCCGCGGTATGCGTGGTCGGGTCAAGTCCGCCAATCATAACATGCTCCCAATTTATAAGATCCGTAGAACGGCGCGCTCTGGGTCCCGGCACTCCGCCGTAAACCGGGTCAAGGTTATGCGTCGCAAAAACGTAAAACGCACCGCTTGCGGGGTCTCGAAAAATGCTCGGGTCATGATTGCGATTGACCGCCGGAGCGTTAGCGTTTCCTCCTCCCGGATTATTTATAGGAAAATTCGGATTGCCGATAGTAATCATTTGATAGTTTGTAGGATAAGCGGCTCTTTCATAACCTTCTTCTACAAATCTCGGACTTAAGCCTCTAATAAATATTGTAAGCTCTATATATGCCGCGTTACGCTCCTCGACCGTTGATAAATTATTAGCCGCAACCGTAGCGGCGTTTCGTCTAAGTTGACTAAATTCGTTTCGTTCCTCTCTCGCTAAAGGCATTTGCCAAGCAACTAAAGCAACCGTAAGCAAATTAAGTATTCTTTGGGAAGTAACAGGTATAGCTATAAGCAAAGTCCTCGCTTCCATAAGTACCGTAAGCGTAGCGTCTATAGTACTTTGAGTAGCCGCCGGATTATAGTAAACTACATTTGCCGCGTTGCGAATTTGCTCAAATTCCGAAAAGCCGTAAGGAGCAAATACTTCACTTGTCAAAGCGTTAGCCAGTTCAAGCTCTGCCCTAAGAGCGGTTCTGTCGCGGACAGCAACAACAAGCCCGGTTATAGCCGCCTCAAGACTTACTCTCGCGTTGACAATCTCAACTGCAGTAGCATTGGAACTTTCCCGCACATTAATCGCGATTGTAAGTGCATCATTAAAAGTCGTCCAACTTTCTACAGTATACCGCCATTCCTCGCGTTGCTCCGCCTCGTTAATAAGCGTACTTAGCGCCGCACGTTCATTGACAATTTGATTGCCGTTAGTACAAGCGAAACTTGTAAAGACAAACAATAACGCTAAAAGTATTTTTAGTGTCTTTTTCATGAAGATTAACCCCTTTTTTTGCA
>Ga0123355_10007065_pt1 | contig 16730 bp, 9 predicted proteins | sample TergutEmb28metaG_3_FD_89872 | JGI IMG/M metagenome (GOLD analysis project Ga0123355, IMG submission 89872) | Embiratermes neotenicus P1 segment gut microbial communities from Petit-Saut dam, French Guiana - Emb289 P1 | ecosystem: Host-associated > Arthropoda: Insects > Digestive system > Gut ...
GATGATGGGCACATGGCTGCCCGAAACATGTAGAGAATACAAATAAACATACAAGAAAAATTGTGCGTCAAGTTGGTTATTTACAAGGATCATACCAGGATGCACGGTCAACAATTATAAAATGCTCCTGCATACCAGACGGTCATCTATACAGTGTGACATAAACCAGGTGTCGCATTGATACAATAATTCTCCTGATGATGGGCACATGGCTGCCCGAAACATGTAGAGAATAGAAATAAACATACATGAAAAATTGTGCACCAAATTGGTTATTTGCAAGGACAGTAAATTGTAGATTTTCGACTAGACGCTAGACTGTAGATCTGTGGGATCTGGCACCGTCTAGTCCTCTAAGTGGATAACAAGGTTAAGTAGGGAATGTACTGCCTCCGTCTGACGAAGAAGCGAATGTCGTGCTGTATGCAACAATATTGCGGTCAAGGTGGACTCCCGGGACATGCGCATAAGAATGACTTTGCTCTACTGAGTATGTTGAATTAAAACACATGTGCGGTCTGGTACATTCAGGTGCAGTGTCGCTTTCTATTTACAGTGCTAAAATCGCACCACGTGTGGCTGAGTGTAGCACGTTCATCTTTTGCAGCGCAGGGTGACTCAGCAAGCTAATTACTGGTAATTAGAAACACATAGAAGCTGCGTCATCGCAGAGGTATGTCTGCCTGCTACGTGAGGTTTCAGCAGAACACCTGAGAACCTCTGTGGCGCAAATGCTATTGTTGTTCCTAGTTGTTAAACTTGACACACACACGTACGGTGGTGTCACATGTACACCGGTGACTAATTATTGTTATTTCACCACGTACTTCAACGCAGCTGTTGTTGCATGGTGTAATGAAGCACACAGGAAGTCATGGTCGCTTAAAGTGTCATAAACACCAGTCTGTGCAGGTCCTACCCCATGTAGACAGAGAGGGGGGAGTAGCGGTATGGCTCCATCCATTCTTAATCTCTGTGCTTGATGGACGTGAGTGTGCTCCTTCTTTACCCTGCCGCTTTGCCCACGGAAAGAATATGAGTGGGCCACACAGACGGTGTGGAGGTTTTTGGCGAGGAGGGGAAATATTTTGCCCCCCTTTGTCTTCATATTTTGATAATATTCATGAAAGAAACGACCTACTTTATCGCGAGTCTTGGATGTACGATATTTATCTAACGCGTCGCCGTCAGAAAAGATCCTGGTTTGCCTTATGGTTCAATTCCTGTCGTCGTTCTGTCTCTGTGTAGCAAGTCGTTCTTATAATTATGGACACGTACGCTAGGTGGCAGTGAATGCCGGAATATTTTATGCTGCTGGAGCAGTCCTGCTTCGACAGCTCGGTGGAGTTACGTCGTTTGTTGCACCATACAGCCCTTTAAGAAATTTCCGCTCGTGTATTTAAGAACAGTGTGGCTGAACTGTGAATATACAGAATATATAGAACTATAATTTTGCTCGTTGTCCTGTATGGGTGTGAAACTTGGTCGTTGACATTGAGGGAGGAACGTAGGCTGAGGGTGTTTGAGAACAGGGTGTTGAGGAGAGTATTTGGGCCTAAGAGGGACGAGGTAGCAGGGGAATGGAGAAAATTACATAATGAGGAGCTTAGGGATCTTTACTCCTTACCCAATATTGTGCGGGTGGTAAAATTGAGAAGAATGAGATGGGTGGGGCATGTGGCGCATATGGGGGAGGGGAGAGGGTTCTAGTGAGGAAACCTGAGGGAAAGAGGCCATTGGGGAGACCCAAACATAGATGGGAGGATAATATTAAGATGGATCTTTGGGAAGTGGCAGAGAGTGGAGACTGGATGGAGTTGGCTCAGGATAGGGACAGATGGCGGGCACATGTGAATATGGTGATGAACCTTCGGGTTCCAAGTGCGGGGAATTTCTTGACTAGCTGCAGAACCAGTTAGCTTCTCAAGAAGGACTCTGCTCCATGGAGTAAGTAAGTAAGTAAATAAGTAATGTTCTTTGTCCCGTCTGTGGGCAACTTCTCTTCCCACTATATTCCCTTAATCAGGCTATGTATTTTATTAAGTAATAGTCCTCCCCCTTTCTTATAAAGCTCCATGAGGATATTATCTATGCCAGGTGATTTGTTGTTATTCATGGATTGAATTGCCATTTCTATGTCCAGAATGTCTGGAGGTTCTTCTTCAAGTTCTGCCTTAGTGTCTGCTTGGTTTATATAGGTAGCCTCTAAAGGACTGCTTTGGTCTGCTGTTGCTTGGGGGGGTTAACAGATCTTGAAAATAGGTTTTCCACTTAGTCTTTATTGCTTCCTTCTTAGATAAGATCTCATTATTTGTGCCTCTGCAAAGGTCTGTATGTTGTTGGAAACCGGCCTTTAGTGATCCAACTGGCCTTTAGTGATCCAACCGGCCTTTAGTGATCCAACCGGCCTTTAGTGACCCAACAGGCCTTTAGTGATCCAACCCCCTTGTATGCATTCCTGATTTGATTGTCCTTGATGTTTTCTCCTATGTCCCTTATACGATTATCCATGTGTGTTCTTTTTCCGTTTTTACATATTTTGTGGGCTATTTTCCGCAAACTCTCATATTCCATTCTTTTAGTTGTAGTTGCTCTATCGATCCATTTCTTATATGCTGCATTCTTCTCCTCTAATGCCTTACGGCATTCATCATCAAACCATCCCTTCCTGTCTGGTTTTGCTTGGTATCCTATTGTTTGTTCTGCTGCTTCCATTATTACCTCTTTTAATTGTTTCCAGTCTTCCTCTATATGGCTATTCTCCTCTGTTACCCGTTCAGTTTCTAGTTTTCCGAATTCTTCTTCCAGTTGCTGCTGGAACCTCCTAACCGTGTTGGCTTCTTGCAATGCATCTACATGGAGCCTTCTTATTCTATTTGGTTTATGTTTACTGTATGCTATTTTGCATCTATATCTCCCTCTGACTAAAAAGTGGTCAGAGTCGCTGCTTGCTCCCCTGCACAATTTCGCATCTAGCATGCTGCTTGCATTCCTTTTATCGATTAGTATATGATCAGTTTGATTATTGGTTTTTCAGTCTGGAGATCTCCATGTTTGTTTATGAATTTCTTTATGCAGGAAACAGGTTGAGGATACCACCATGTTTTTTGCTGCTGCAAAATCTACTAGCCTCTGCCCATTGTTTTTGTTTAAATGCATGCTATGCCTACCATTTACTCCTTGGTAGATTTCTTCTCTTCCCACTTTCGCGTTCCATTCCCCCAACACAATTTTTATATCATTAGGGAGACATGAATCCTATATCTCTTCTACTTTCTGATAGAAGGCCTCCTTGTCCAACTCCTTTTCTTCTGTGGGAGCATGCACGTTTAGGAGGCTTATATTTTGGAATCTTGTTTTAATCTTTAACACACATATTCGCTCATCAACTGCCTTAAAATCAAGTACATTCCATTTCATATTCCTTTCAACTACAAATGCCACCCCAAATTCTCTGGTTCCCTCTTCTTTGCCACTGTAAAAAAAGTGTGTGTGATTTCATATCCATTATGTCTTTGCCCTGCCATCTTGTTTCCTGTAATGCTGTTATGGTGAGTCTATATTCTTTTAACTGAGAGAGTAGAGATAGCAGTGCTCTGGTCTTGAATAATGTTCAGACATTCCATGTACCAGAAATCAATTCCTTTTCTTCGCAGCCAGGTCATCATCTATTTGCTAAACCCGTCCGAGGCATCTCTTAGGTTTCCTAAACACAAGTTTTTTTCTGGGGTGGGGTCGTCACCCCCACGCCCAACCCACAGCCTGGAGGACCTGGGTGTCCCTTTTTGTCTGGGTCATCACCTTTGACCTGTCTGGCTTGGGTTACCCTGCCAGTAGCTATGCTACCACCGGCTTAGCTGTCAAGATCATTTGACCACACAAGCCCCACCACTATGTCAAAGCAGGGACACCTTCGGGGGGGCGTTTCTCTAATATAATGGTACTTTTTTAATATTATTTTCCAGGGATATATATGTTATTGTGTAAATTGTGTCATGGAGTTCTGTTGTTTAAGGTTGTTAGTTAATAAGTGTATATTTAATTTATTTTGTACTAATTTCTGTGTGATAGTTGTCATTTGTTCCCTGCCTGTAGTGTTCTGGTTTGGTTGTTTGTTTTTGAAGTGGTGTCTGTATGTACTGTTGCTTGGTTTGGGTTCTTAGGACATACTGTATGTCATTGTGTTCATGTGTTTGTACCATAGTAGTGCATATACAGACACCTCTAAGAAAAGACACAAGAAGACTACAGGTAGAGAATAAATTAAGTTGACAAGAAAAAATATGTGAAATTTAAATTAAACTGATGGAAAAAAGACACAATAATACTACAGTTAGTTAAAAAAAATTTACAGTTGACATGACATGTATAACATGTAATAGATGTAAAAAAAAAGCAACAACTTTACAGATGGGGGACAGAGTTATAATTGACATGAAGAAATATGTCAAATTTAAATTAATTAGGTGTAAAAAAGAAACTAAACTACCTTAACCCTTTCCCCATTCAATTTAAATCGCTAGTGCCTGGGCAGAAGAGCCGAGTTTTTTCACGGGACATTTAAATTTAAGTACTATACCAGAAACACTTTAGAGCGTTTAGAGGGGGAGGGGACTTTTAAATCCCAAGCGCTTTGGAGCGTTAGGGAGGGGAAAGGGTTAATTTGATAGCACAATTAAGAACATTTCTATAAACAAATCACACCATATAACATTACATAATATTTACATTATTGCTGCCCCCTCCCCTCTTTATTCCTTCCCATTTCATTATTTTAGAGAAACCCATTCAGAAAGGACATTTCAACTACAGTGTGAGCTACTTCCAGAAATTTACAAATGAACCATATATATGAAATGTTTTAAAGTATTTTATCCAATGACAGGAAGTTTCTTACAGCTGTACTGTAATTTTATTTTTAGATAGGATGAGTGAATGTATCACTGGCTTCAGACAGTATCCAGGCAAATACTGAGGACCCTGTCCTCCTGTTGTGTTTCTACTTCACAACTGCTATTAGGATACTTTCCGATAGGATTAGTCACCATAAAGTTGTTGTAATGCCTGTACGTAATGTCATGAGTATGTATGTTGGGCGTTACGGCAGATAACTAATCTTGACCTTGGCACTAGTCTGTATCATACTTTGGCTGCTTTGCATATGAGAATGAGACCAAAATACCATGTCAGTAGAAGATTGGGTGGGCCCCAAATTCAGTCTGCTAGTGGTAGCATCAGGCAAGACCCCTGACACTGCTACAGACTGAATTCCAGTTGTCTGTTCTGCCTGAGCTGTGCCATTTAGCATCATTTGAAATTTTATGACACCGTAGTTTTGGTGACAGAAAAGATTAAGATTTCTTCATATTTTTCCTACTTGAATAAACATGATGTACAGTTTGATTCATAACAGTTCATCTGTCTTCACAGCACATTTCCAAATTTCATGTTAGGAATACAATTGTTTCTTCATATTACCTTGACAGTGGCATTAAAGTTGATTTTGACATTGTTTAATGTATTTCATAACTGAAAAGTTACAATAGTTTTATTGAATAGCCAAAGATAGCGGCATTGCTCTCCAGCACCCAAGAAACCAGAAATGTTCAAGTGTACTAAAGAAATGGTAGATTTAGAAGAGAAGAGATTGAGCATTAAACTTCCCCAGCATCACAACTAGTCATCACTGTGTTATCACCAATTATGTAATCAGTAATTCTCACTAATTGTGATCTTGCAACATATGCTAAGGTTCTGCAGGTTAGCTGTTAGGTGACAGTATCCCATATTCCCCAAGGGACTCACAGTAGCACAATAGAACCATTTCATTACAATTTGTCATATTTTGCAGTTGGAATTGTCAGCTAACCCAACTTGTATGGGCTCCCTTTTAAGTTGCAATAGCCTGTAACCCTTGAAAGTTTAGTTGTTTCTATGTGTACCACCATATTTAAGATTCAGAAAATATCTCTTTAACCCACACAGCATACTGGCATGTTTCACATAATTCTCACAATAATAACAGTTAGTTCCCTTTAAGATCATTAGGTGATGGGTCATGATAACACGTATTGTTAGTGCTTTCTGTGATGTGCAGACTGAATATATATACTTCAAATTATTAAAAGTCTTTGGCTCTATCTTGGTACCGGCAATCAGTCACCAACCTGTCACCATGGGGGCCTGCGTTCACTCCCAGGCCAGTCCATGTGAAATGTTTGATGGACAGAGTGGCACTTATCTTACCACCATTGCTCCATACTCATCTTCGGCTTACTTCTTCTTTTATCATGACATTGGGGTGAAGCCTTGGAACCATTAAAGCAGTGCTCTTTTGGATGTAAAGTAACATTCAGGCAGGAAGGTACTTATTTGCTGTCTACGTCTTTAAAGGTTTAATAGTCTTGTCATAGGTTTTCATAAAACAAGGCTGCAGGGCTAAGGAGTTTCACATTCCTGTGTCCACTTACGGACCTGAAGGCCACTAGGTGTCTTGTACTTCTGAACTAAAATCTTCAACCCTTGTGTTATACCATAAATTTAACTAATCACTGTGAACATTGTGAACTCCCCTATAATTTGATGATTTATTGACCAGTGCACAATGCCATGGTCAGGTGACCTCCTTTTCAGTACATACCAGTATGTACAGTCATATATTTAACATGATCTCTACAAGTATGAAAATTCTCATGACAGTAAAGTAACAAAACAAATGGTGACAAAGAAAATTTTTTCCCCCCAGAATCTATTCTGTATGATTTTAATGAAATAATGCTCAATAAATAGGAGGCACAGATATGAAACCACACAGATTTTGGTGAGTTACAGGTCTGACTTTCTGTGACCTACACTAAACAGTTAACAGACGTTTAATGTGGGGGCCATAAGTAGCCCAGCACGACATATTTGTATTCAAGTTTAGTGCACACATTTGTAATCATGGCAGGTGTAACTGTAGCTGCAACAGCTCACACCCTTCTGGAAAGGTCTGGAAAAGTAGAGGTCATTGGTGAAGTGTGAACTGCTTTCTTTTATGTCCCCCCAGAGGAAGAAATCATTGGTGTAATGTCAGGGGAACACGGTGTCCAAGTGATATGACTGCGTTTGCCAACAGATTTCTGTGAAAAACCTTCGATACAAGAACTTCTGAACTGCAGTGTGAAAATATGTAGGTCCTCTGTCTACCTTGGTTAACATATTAGGACTGTCCATTTCCACAACAAATTGAAATACATCTTATCAACCACAGTGAATGTGGCAAAAAAGAAAGTATTGAACCCTTTTTGTTTGGATAGAGCACAAAAGTCATTCAACTTGGTACTATCCCTTGTATCTTCAGCCGCTGCATACAGATTGTTGACTGCCAAACTGTAAAATTATGTTTGTTAATATGCTGAGACAGATGGGCAGAGACTTTATTACTAAATACAGTCTTGTGTAAAAATTTTTATTCTTAAAGTTTTGAAATGATGTTAGAGCAAAATGTGTAATCAGTTTCTTTGTCTTGGACTTTTTATATGTTTGACAGTAACTAGTATTTGCAACTTTTCAGTACCAAGTAAGTTTGCAGAATTGTGTGCACTGCCTACTGTGGCGTGCGTACTTGTCAGGCTACTCATCCTGTTGATTTTCTTAGACTGCAAACAAATTGTGGGGTACACAGTGACAGTTATTTGAGCTACTGCGGTACAAGCCTGAAGGTTATGGGTTCAGTTCCCTATAGGATCATTGGGATTTTTCATTGACTTAATCCTTGTGGCTGCACCATGGCCATGGAGTTAACTCAGCCTCTAACAGAAATGATTACCAGGTGTATCTCCTAGGGCCTAAAGGTGGCTGGTCTGTAGGGCTGACAACCTTTCCACCTTCATGTGGCAATTGATTGTGTAAAAATTCTGGAAGCCTCAACCTCCTGGAGCCTTAAGGGCCGGTCCAGGCCAGCAATGGGATAGCTTTACCTTTACCTTTACTGTTACCGTTGCCAAACAAATTGTGGTTACAGCATCAACCAACAAATGTACATACAATTTGTGATAAGTGTTAAACTCCTACATGTTTTGGCATTGAGGTGACATCCTCAGGGAGTTTTTTAGAAGACAGGAAACCAAGCCCAACATGCCTGTCAAGGTATTGCATTGCCCTCATGCCGGTAAGGGTGATTCTTTATCTAGATTAGCATGTTGTACTTGTATGCCCTTGTTATAAAACTTCCTCAGGATGGCATCCCAGTGCTGAAACATGTAGGAGTTTAATGCTTGTCATAAATTGTATTTTATTAAATGTGTTTGTTGTTTGATTATTAATTGTAAGAATATGCACAGCTTGAGTAACATAAACAACAAATTGTGATTGACTTTCATTTTTTTTTTAGCTTCAGTGATGTCATTTACTGGGGCTTTTCCTTTTATACATAGAACCTGCCTCATTAAACAACTTATCCTTTTCTAGGTGGATATTTTATTGGTGGTTTCCAAGAAAACTGTACAAAATTTCCCTTGCATTGTAATCACAGATTTAGATGTGTGATACCAGAGCACACACATCACTTTGTGCACTTGAGATGCTGTTTTCCACAGGGCTGTTAGTGCCACTGGTGACACGACTTGGAAAATGAAATAGCACAATTTCAAAACATAGTTTCATTTTTGTGTTTTTCAGTTCATGAGCTGTATTTTGTTAAAGTCATCTCCATTTCATGTGTTCACCCTGTATATATGATTTAATGTCCCCAAATCCATTATTACCTGCTGTTATTAGTAAAAACTATAAGTGCATAAACACAGCAGACACAATTTGTATTCCCTAATAGGAATGAAAAATTACTTCAGCAGTTTGTAAAATCCCAAATTGTAGTTGGAGTACCAGATGGTCTCTGTTCTTTTTTTAAATGTAAACTACAGTGGAAATCATTTAAGAAATTCCCCACCTAACATTTAAAGAACCTGATCCCATTGTTTTCCCATGTGATTTTTAAATGTGATCCTATCAACATATCTTTTAGAAGTGTGACTAGCCAGACATCACAAAAGGGTTTGTAAGGTACTTTTTAATATGTACCAAAAGAACTATCATTATTTAAATATGATTATAGTAGTCAACTCTTCTCAGTGAAAATTGTGGCTGTACCCAACATGTTGCCTACATTAGATGTGATGTGATGAAGTGATGGGCATGATGTGTACATTTGATAGCATAGGATGGTTGATGGTTGTTTACAGGATGTTGTGGCTGGCATGTGCTTGTGTACATGGCATTGTAACTTTTATTTTGATCAACATATTTGTACCATAGTTATTTTATTTTTAATTTTGTAGGATTCTAGTATGTATGTCTTGAAGTTTTCAAGGTGACAGAATTCAGTTAACTCCTGTCAGGCTGACAGCCACATCAGATAGTTCAACCATGCCAATTTTTTAGAGACTGACTGACTCTTCATCCTCAGGGTACTGAGATAAGTACCCTGAGGATGAAGATGAAGTCAGTCTGAAACATTGTTGTGATGGAACTATCTGATGGTCTTTTAGCCTGAGAAGATTTTATTAAGCATTATGATATGTTGGAGAAAATAATACTGAATGAGGACTTCTTAATAATGTTTGAACATAACTACCTGATGGATTGACATTCTTCACAGTTTTTGTGACCTTCTTAGGCCATATTTTGCCCATACTTCATGGTAAAGTATGTTTGTTTCCTGGGGAATATCTTGGATATTAAACATAAGGTTTTTTTTTTTTTCTGTGTAGTTTGTAGGTGGTCCTGCCTTATCCTTCACTCAGCAGCTGCAGCAGTGTACACGAGGCACAAAGACACGTCCACTGAGCAAGCTGCTTAGTCCTCTTCAGAGTGAGCCTCAGAGTCCAATTTATGCATCACCTCCTCACAGTCCGCTGAGTGATGTGGCTGTTCCTAGCAGTCCATTGGCCCTCATGCCCACTACAAATCATAAGTCAAATCTGCTAATGTAAGTGTCTTTGTGTTAGTACTAAATTTGAAGCCTCACTACTGGTATATTTGACAAATATTTGCAACATGTGCATGCTAGACATGCTGGAGAAATGGTACACTTATACAAAATTGGTCACGTGACTAGTTTGCACCAACTCTCAGTAAATGTGACACAAGGCAAAGGACTTACCAATGTTACAGTACCTAGGAAGTTGAGGCATTGTTACTGGTGCATACTTTTGCCACATAAAACGGTTGTGGAAACCGTACAACAGTTATTCTATTTTAATGGTGTACATTCTGTTGTGTTTGTGGAACATCAAAAACAAAGCATTTACTATCCATTGAACCCAAGTACCTTGCTCTTTGTAGATACAGCTGCATGTTTCAGTTGTTAACTAACATCAATGGGCCATCAGTGTAGTATTTTAAAGTAAGGTAAAATTTAATGCAAGTGCATTCAGCATACAGTTTCACCGTGTGGGATCCTACAAGTTTACAGTAATTATTGCAATGTAAAATTGTATGCAACTGTAAAAACTGGTTGTTAACTAGCTGGCAGTTGTAAATTTGTAAGTCTTCTTAAGATGAACAATGGTGAAGTTAAAATATTAAGTTGTAAGATAAAATTGTTACAATGAAACTTATAAATATAAAAATTAGTCATAGCACCTGGCAGTCACAGGCTGTCAGGTGCTACATGAACAATTAACATGCTGTTACTACCACCGCACACTGCATACTAATGAGATCTTCACATTTGAAATATACAATAATAAAATGACACATTTGAAGTTAAAGGCCGATATATGATATAATCAAAAGCATCCAAATATCTTTATGCTGCCATCTTCACTGTTCCAGCATGATACACACACAGTACCATCAGTTGTACATTATATCACATAGCCGATGCCTTGACTCTAATTTATATATATATATATATATGTTGTATTTTAACAATTTTTGTCATATGACTTAATATTTTAACATAACCATTATATGTCTTAAGAAGACTTATAATTTTACAACTTCCAGCTTTTACATTTTCATACAATTTCATATTGTAATAATTACTGTAAATGTGTGGGATCCCACAGAGTGAAACTGTATGTTGAATACACTTGTTTTGCATTTTACTTTACTTCAAAATGTTGTGTTGATAACCTAATGATGGTTGTAAACAACCAAAACATATAGTTGTATCTGAATAAAGAAAACTAGTCGTGTCAGGCCTGGATTCTTTTATTCAGAATGTGTGCAACTTGGAGGTAGGGAGGGATCCCCCTACCCCCCAATAATTTAGAACACTGTGCCTAAAAGCTACTAATATACATTTAAAAAGAGAGTAAATAACTTGTCTGTCTTCAAAATGAAGGTATTTGGGTTTGTAAACCCTTTGGTGCTGGAATGAAGTGCCTGTTGTAGTGTAATAACCAAAATTTAAATTAGAGGATTTAATTTTTTCATGCATACTTGTAAATAGATGTGCCTTTTACAATTATCCTTCAGACTGAACAAAATAAAATTTGGCAATTTTTTATGAATTATGCTGGAAAGAAACATTTACATATTTTTACAATACAGTTAGGCCTGTGAATTGTATGTATTATCTGAAATGTAGGGTAAATATTCTTATAACTCATGTAATTTTAACTGCAGTTGAAGATCCTTGGGAGAAGTCCCAACAAAGTCATGAATATTATTATTATTTCTTTAAAAGGTTAACAATATCCTGTGGAGGAAAGAATTGAAGGATAGCCCGACTGGTGGAGGGGAATAAACAAGTTACATTTACTTGTCATGTGCAGGCTTTAAGAACTATGTTGCATGAGTGATATAAAGAGCTATACTTGTGGATATAAGGCCATCTGAAATACATGAAATGCTGACTTACTGACTGACTGACTGACTCTATAGAGCAGATGCCTTGACAACTTAATAGTCACCCAGCTAGTTAAGAAATTTCCCTCAGTGTGTGGAACTGACAAGTTCATTACCATGTTTACAAGAGTCTGCCGCTTGTCCCTCTGCTGAGCCACATGAATTCAGTCTACAGTATCCCACCCTAAACTGTACAGCTTATTTTAATATTGCCCCCTCATTTATGCCTCTGTCTTCCCAGTGGCCTCCTTCCTCAGCTTTCTCCTGTATGTTTTTCTCTTCTCCACATATGTGCTACATTCCCTGCCTGTCTCTTCCTTCCTGATGTTATTTTGGTGGGGAGTAAAAAGTCTGGAGGTCCTTATGCAATTTTATCCAGTCTCCTACTACTTACTCTCTCTTCAACCCGTATACCATAGCTTCCTCAGCATCCTATTCTGAAACTCCCTCGGCCTATGTTCTTCTGTTCATAGGAGAGACGAGTTACTGCAGAACTATTTTGACAGTGGTTGCTGTGCTTGGAAAGCAGAATGGTGTGCAAGCACAGGAGTATTCTGTATTTTGTTACCAGTTTGCTGCATGTAATTGTAGAAGTCCTTCAACTGGAGCACATTTAAGTTTTGTATCAACAGTGATTACCAAAACTTATACGTAGTCTCTGCATATGAGACTTATCTATTCCATGAAACATATGTTCTAAAAATAAAAAGAATTTCCCAAATTCCATATGTACATCATTGTGGAGATTATGTGGAAAGTTCAAAAGTATTGTACAAGTGTTGTGGGCATGGTCATTGACACGGGTTATAGTAAGAAGGTTGCAACTGCTACAACTACACAGAGCATTGTTGGTATATATGTGCATTGTGTTAGTGGTAACATTCCTGACCAGATGGAGAATGTTGTGTATTGTCATGTACTGGAAGTGTAATTTAATGATACGCAGCTGCTAAGATAATAAAGCATCAGTGATGGGTGAATGAATGAGCATGGAACATTGGTGGAATTATACTGATGGGGCAAAACCAAAGGACTCAGATAAAAGCTTGTCCCATCATTTCTTTTTCCACCACAGGTCCCATATTGACTGTTGTGGAATTGAACCTGAGCCTCATGTCCTACCACTGTAGCTTAAAGAGGTTTTAGTATAATATGCTCTTGTGACACAGAAGTGGTAGACAGAGAAGAGAAACCAGAAATATTACAGTTTTGTAAGACTGGTGTGTTGTTAGACACTGTAAAGAATACTGTAAACTTTTTTTAATGTGTATCATCCCTCTTTTGTCAATACAGATATATCAATGAACCATGCAGTCTTTATGCAGAACTTTGTTATGGTGATCTAAAAAAAAATACATGTTTTGGTTGTGTACAACAACCATCAACAGGCTTTGTAATTCAGAAGTACATAAAGTTTACATAAAGAAGAAATTATATAGCTTTGTATACCTCTGAAGTATGAAGAATGATGATGGTTGTTTTACACAACCGAAACATGTAACTTCTCTTAGATCACCATAATAAAGTGTTTTATGTAGACTGAATGTTTCATGGATATAAATACTTTAAACAAAACTTAGATCAGTAATATGAAAGTGAACTGCATGTATACATAGGGACAAAAGCCATTCAAATAGGCAGGTGACCTAATGTGATATGGAATTGAAAGCTAAAAGATGACATTTAGTAAGAAGATCAAAGAAACACTGAAAAGACTTTTGCAGGGATTAAATTGTCTAATGTGTGAAGAGAGCTACTGTTATAGTAGTTACCACCACCACAAACACCACTTCCTCTTCCTTATGATTCCCTCTGCCCATATCTCATCTTCCAGAACCCCCACCCTTTCCTACTCTTCTTATTATTTTTCTTATTCCTTTTCCTCCACCTCCCCATCCCTTTTCTCCCATTTCTATCTTCTAGTTTTCCCCCTCTTTTATCTCCTCTTCCAGCTACAACTCTTCTACTTTGAAAGGAAAAAGTGGCAGTAGCATGGCAATGGTCCAGAATACATCTACTTCTTACCCAGCCATTATTCCACTTTTTTTTCTTGCCAGTTGTAATTTCACCAACGCACTGGTGATCAACTTTATCAGCCAGTGGCAGTTAACTCATCTGAAACACTTCATACCTGACCTCACCTGTTCTCATGTTTAAAAGAAGGAAATTATTGTGCTCATATGATTAAATGCTTGTTTTACTGTTGCACGTGTGCTTATTCTATGCTCTTAGGAACCCAGCAATGGCAGCAGATCCCCACTTTGCCAGAGATACACATATGCGCATAATATTAGGTAACTCTGGGAGTGCCGTGGGGCGAAGTCCAACATCCATTCTGTCTTCTCAACCTCCAGGTGACTTCACAAATGCAACTTCTGGTGGCAGGTATGTTTAACATAGGGACACACCATACAGACATGTATGAGAAAGAAGGTATAGCTGCACCCATTCTTAACCTCATCACTAGGTGGAAATGAGTTGTCATCCTCACACCCTGACTGCTTTTATTGCAGGGAAAAGTGCCCCAAGTACCCGGCTTGGCCCTAGAGCAGTGAGGATGTTCTGGAGAAGAGAAAAATCTTTTTGCCCTGCTGGGATTCAAACCCCAAACTGTTCACCTCACAGCCTAATCATTATACTGACCTAGCTATTCCTGCTTTGAGTTAGTATCGAAACAAGAAAATTTCACTGTAACACAACTGTTTGTTCCTGTATTACCTATGTATAGAACTAGACAGATGACATGTTTTAGCTTGTGCATATTAGACCATCTTCAGATCTGGCCCACAAGAATACAAGGTACAAGTAAAACCCTCTTTTGAAGTTTCTGGAAAAATTAAAGGAATTTGTCATATGTAAGAACATCTTAAAAGTGTAAGCTTGAAAACAGTATTATTTTGCAATTCTGTATTGAAATTTACATTTCCCTTACAGGATATACTGTGCAAATACTGCATTAAATTATTCATTTTCACTATCAAACCACATTTCAATACTTAACTTCTTCAGTGATTTTGTCACATTGTTGAACATAATGTAAGATTTAATGCTTTCGCTGTTTTCACTTTTTTCCATCTGAGCTGTTCACTTATTCTTTGAGTTATACTATTGCTGCTGCTGCTGCTGCTGCTCCCGCTGCCGCTGCAGCCGCAGTTGCCGCCAACTGAACAAGTGGGAAGGTGCAGAAATTATTTAAGATTTAATTGCCAAAATCATACTAAACAGGTGAATAAAATTTGTCCTCTTGTAAAGTTTTATACCTGCTACGTGAGAAGTGCTGTTAAGCAGGAAATTAAAATGACATTGCACTTGTTAATCACATGTGAAAATTTTGGTACTATTTATTCTAATGTCTTGAGCAAGAGAACTAATTAAGCAGGTCATCTTAAGTAGCTTTCACTGGATTTGTTTTACCTCAAACTATTTCATGTGGTTTCTTTATCTCATGACTTCCATTCAGAATTTTTCTTATTGTCTAATGACTATAAGTGGTAGCTGAACAGTACAAAATAAGAAATTTCTCTAATTCTGAATGCATGGCAGCATGCATTGTTTGTGGTCTTTGTTGTTTGTTGGCATAATTTAGAAGTATTTAATTGTTACCACATTTTTAATACATTTGTGATAGATTCTCATATTTTTCTTGTACTTTGATTAAGGTTAATTTGTCTTAAAATGTTCCTAATTATGACTGAGATATTCTAGTTTGTGTTATTTCACTGTGATCTTGTCAGTTGATGTAGAAATATAATCAGTGATCTGGTGATTTTCTATGTACATTGTTTTTATATGAATATCTATTTCTGTGACCCTGCGTAGCTGTATCTGTGACCCTGCTTGCAATAGTTGTATTGAATTTTGAGATATCTTATATCTTTCTGTAGTGGAGGTTTGTTGAAACCACGTCGCAATGGAATTGTGACAAATCCTGCATTAAGAATTGTAGCGGGTGTGAAAAATGGACTGGACGCAGCTGCAGGAAGGAAACATAGCAGCCAGGCTCAGGCTCAAACTAGTCGCCTGCAACAATCTCGGGCCAATGGGTTCCAGTGGAGGAAAGAAACCCCGCTTTGAAGTTAGGTGAGTATATAGTATTCGCAAGTGTAGGCAGTCATTATTCAACTTTGCCCCAAACATTGTTTCAGTGACCAAAGATTTAATGAAAGTTGGCCAGACTTAGGTAGATGTTGTTTTGCCTGCAAGGTGTTTGACATGCAGTGTCAGGTATTTTAACTAACTCTTATGGAAACATGCTCACTTTTCCTTGTGCTACCATACTTTTCCCATATGGGTTTTGGGTGTGTAACTTCCCGTTTCTACTCAGTTAGCCTGAAGGTCTTATCTCAGGGTAATGTACGTAGGAGATCCCTGCAAGACCCAAGATCTGTTACGACTGGCTGACTTAAGAACACAACACTTAGTTCTGGATTTTTGTTTATTTATTTGTGTCAGTTAACTTTTGGATTACAAGTTGGAATATTATAACACATTATCAGTTGTATCCACGGCACTTTGAGTAATCACATGGGCTTATAATAATCTATTTGTATAATATGCCTTACTATTAATTATCGCCAAAATTGTATAAGTTTTAACAGAGCATGCGTGCGACTCCAATGGTCTAAAACACAGTGTCCCTCACTTGCTTCTTCTGTACTCTCCAAACCAAATACCCCTCAATGTACCAAAATGATCCTTTTGGTTGAAATTCAAATTTAGAAAACCCCATAGACCAAATTTAACTTTTTGGAAAGTCAGATATCATTGGCTGGCTAATTCAAATCACTAGACCTCCAACTTACGTTAATCGAACATTCGGGGGGGGGGGTGGGGGGGGCGCAGGAGGTCACAATATGAATTAAACATAACCCCAACACCCAACACTCAAAAAGCGC